>Ga0208375_1000624_pt1 | contig 48708 bp, 55 predicted proteins | sample RifOxyD1_FD_184038 | JGI IMG/M metagenome (GOLD analysis project Ga0208375, IMG submission 184038) | Soil microbial communities from Rifle, Colorado - Rifle Oxygen_injection D1 (SPAdes) | ecosystem: Environmental > Terrestrial > Deep subsurface > Rock core/Sediment | place: Rifle, Colorado... | reverse complement strand
AGTTATTATAGTTCTTCCAAAAGATAAGCCTAAAATAACAAGTGTTCTAAAAAAGAACAAGGCAAAGGTTAAAGTCATTAATCTTTACTCGAAAAGCCTTTTGTTGCACTAATCGTGCAACACAGCTGGTTTTTTTTGATTCTCAAATCATCCATTTCTCTAACCCCTCAATTGGAAAATGCCTGTCATTATATTCCCTGCATTCTTTTTCAGCAGCTTCTTTAGAAATATCGGTTATTATTATCAATCCAGGTATTTTCTCTTTTTTATCTCTAAAATCATTTTCATCTTCATATTCTTTAGAAACATATCTTCCTGTTTTTTCTCTGACAATTGCAAAATAATTACTTTTTTTCTCTGGCATAAAAAAAGAGAATTCTTGGGTTTTTAAATAATATTATACATCAGGCTATTGTTCTTAAATAATCATGTATATCTGGTTGTAAAAGATGAGCTTCCCAATGAGCAATAGGTCTATAAGTATAAGCAGAGCCACCAAATTCTTGAATAGCTCTGACTACTTCCAAAGATTCAAATATTCTTCTTGGTAATTCTCGGTGTTTTAACAAATATAAATTTTCTTGTTTTGACATTCTCATATTTATAAAATTTAATTTTTAGTTTTTAAATTTTGCGAATTTAATATTTTTCAGAACTCTTTTTATGTTTCAAATAAATACAGACAAGAGAATAGTCCTAGTTTTTCGATAAAATAAAATTTGAAGCTTTTAGTAGTTGCGTGCTGAACATGTCGCCGAAGCTTCATGCTTACACACCAACTCTATCAACGTCGTCTTCTTCGACGGCTTTCGTTGTCTCGTTTTGCGGATGGCTTCGTGCTTAGATGCTTTCAGCGCTTATCCATATGGAGCGTAGCTGCACAGCCTGCTCTTAACAACTGTTAAACCAGTGGCTCCAGTCCCTGGTTCCTCTCGTACTACAGGGTCTTTCCACTCAGACAACAGCACACCTAATAGATATCATACAATCTGTCTCACGACGATCTTAACCCAGCTAACGATTCCTTTTAATATGTGAACTCCAGCACCCTTGGCTGCTTGTGCACAGCCAGGATAGGAAGAGCCGACAGCGGTGTAGCAAGCTTCCCCGTCAATATGAACTATCGGGGGAAACGACCCAGTTATCCTTGGGGTACCTTTTCTGTCACAATTGTGATCCATTAAAAATCATCAATGGGTCGTTAGGCCCATCTTTCAATTCTGCTTTTCGTGTTGTTTGAAAAACAGTTAGACAAGCTTTTGCCCTTACACTCTACTCCAGGTTTCCGATCTGGATGAGCTTGTCTTTAGGCCCCTCCGATATCTTTTCAGAGGGGTCCCGCCCCAGGCAAACTGCCCGCCTGTTGGTGTCCTCGAAAGAGTAAGTGAATCTACAAAAAGTAAGTAGTATTACATATTGTGAGCCGCCTCGCCGAAACTGCGCGTATTCTCCTACTTATTCTATGTACCCATCATAAATCCACAACAACAAGTTGCAGTAAAGGTCCACAAGGTCTTAGCTTCCCGTTAGGTGTCTCCGGTCTGTTCACCGGACAATAATTTCAGAAGCTTACAGTTAGGGACAGTGACAATCTCGTTAAACCATTCATGCAAGTCGCCATTCAGACGACAAGGTATTACGCTCATTTGTGTTACAATATTACAGAATTACAATTCAGATTGAACTTTGATATCAAGAGTTATTGCTTCTCTTTTTTCTCTTGCAATTTTTAAAACATTATCTCTTAATTCTGCCATTGCAAGTGTTAAACTTTTTGGAATTTCTCCAACCATTGTAGGTTGATATGTAGAATGTCCTTCACTTGAATATCTTTCAATTTGAATTTTAAGATTATATTCTTTCATAATTATTTTATAAAAATAAGAGTTTATAATTTTTTCTATACTAAAGGATTTACATTTCTGCAAATCTCTTTGCATCACTGCAAAGATCGGACTATATCTTAATTATTATTTTAATTAATAATTCTCAACATGTAGTCTCTGAGGGTTCTAGAATTGTTTTGTTTTTATAATCTGCATAGGATAAAGCTGCTCCAGTAATAGCCCCTGTTAAAATACCATAAATAAAAGGCATAACAGATTCATTACTCATGTATCTTGAAGATACCATTTGAGTAGTAACTGCTGCAAGCGATATGGTTATTCCAGGGCTAACTGCACCAACTAATGTTTCTTCTAAAGCTTTTAGTTTTGTCATCTTAATCCTTTTCATAAAAGTATCTTTTTAAACTTTTCTATCCTAGTCTTCCCTGCTGATTATCTCTCCACTTGAATTTTTACTGATAAATTTTATTATCGAGTATCAAGTTTCTTCGAGAACTTCCAGCATATAGTTGAGTTAACAATAATATTTTCACAAATATTAAAGCATTCAAAATTTCTCTAAACTTTCTTCCCATCGAGGATTAATCTTATTAAATAAAAATTATCTCGAGCGAAGCGAGAGAAATCTTGAATGTAAGGCAGTCGTAATTTTCCACCTTAAGAGTCTCAGGAATTAGACCCGCCGTTTGATGGGTCTTAGCTCCCTTGAAAGAGAGTTTGAAACACCACCACTGGGCAGGTTTCACCGGTTATACAAGTCTTTTCAGATTAGCAACCGGCTACGTTTTTGATAAACAGTCGGACCATCCTTGTTACTGAGATCTACAAATGCCTTTCCATTTCTAAAAAGACAAACATAGACACCCCTTCTACCGAAGCTAAAGGGCCAATATGCCGAATTCCCTTAACTGTATTAAACTTTCATATCTTAGCCTTCTCAGCTAGAGCATCAGTGTCAAATCTAGGTACAGATATTCAAACTCTATACACAATCTTTTCATTGACTCCTGGAATCAGCAATTTTCACTACATGAATTTTTTTGGATTTTAGCATTACGCTCCCCAATTTTCTTCATGCAATCTTCCTTTCGGAATTCTGCTTATCCTAAAGCAAATCGTGCACTGAACGAATTTGAATAGTGCAGGAATATTAACCTGCATTCCATCATAAAAATCAGTTAAGATTTAATTTAGGTTCTGACTAACCCTTGGTTAATTGTTATTGCCAAGGAAACCTTGCTCTTACGATATTTCGCGATTCTCAGCGAAATCAGTTCTTACTCCTCCCAAGATTCTCATTCCTTCCAGCTCCATTCTTTCTTTCGAAAAAAATTCTTCGCTGAAAAGACGCCTGTTTACCACAATACTCAAACGAGTATGTCTATAGTATCGGTATTATGTTTTAGTCCTGTCCATTTTCAGGGCCTCAAACCTCAATAGGTGAGCTGTTACGCTTTCTTTAAATGATGACGGCTTCTATGTCTACATCCCTAGTGTCTCAGGTTTAAGACTCCTTTTGATACACTTAACATAAATTTTGGGACCTTAACTATAGTCTCCCTTGTTCGGGTCTCACGACGTCACCTTACGCGCCGCCGCTGTTTCCCGTTATTAACATTTTACAGTTTCCGAGTTGGAAAGTTAGCCGTAGGAAAAACCCTCTGCACTACCTATCCGTACTTTACACCGTAAAAAAGTTTTATAACGAGGCTATACTTAGGCATATTTCAACAGGAACCAGCCATTGACAGATTCGATAGGCTTTTCACCCCTAATCACAAGTCATCATAGTGCATGCATACAACAATTGTTCGGACCTCCATTCCCCTTTCGGAGAACTTCATCCTGCTCATGATTAGATCATCTGGCTTCAGGTCTCTCTCAAGTGACTAACGCCATTTCTGGCTTGCTTTCGCTACGACTTCATTAATTTAATCTTGCCACTTAATCGAACTCCTTGGGTCGTTTTTCAAGACGTACGTTAGAACTCTCCTTAGAGAGCACTAACCAACTGTAACTGTTAGATTTCAAGTCTTTTAACTCCCTGTTATGGGTTCTTTTCAGCATTCCCTCGCGGTACTAGTACGCTATCGGACTTAAACTAATATTTAGGGTTAGCAGTTAATTCTGCTGTATTCATACCTCTAATCTGGGAGATACTATTCTATCAAGCATTTCCATATCAATCAATCTACGAGGCTTTCACTCTCTGAGGCATTTCTTTCCAGAAAATTTTGATTTTTTGACTTAGGATTCAGCTCACCACATCTCTAGCTTTTTTTCAAAAGCAGATTCAGTTTGCCCTGTACTCTTTTCGCTCGCTGCTATTAAGAGCATCATTCATTTATTTTCTTTTCCTGCCGGTACTAAGATGTTTCAATTCCCAGCGTATGTTATCCTCTCGGATTGTTTGCGTTTCATCGCATTAGGAAATCTCCAGATCAAATCTCGCATGCAGATCCCTGGAGCTTATCGCAGCTTGCCACGTCCTTCATCACAGTTTAAACCAAGCTATTCGTCTAACAGTAATAGGAGTACTAGAAATTTAAAATAAATTTCTAGATTTATCTTATCGTATAAACTTTTTTGCTATTAACTATAAATAATTAATTGCAAAGCTAAGACATAAAAAATAATTTCTTAAATTATTCTTTACCAAAATATAATTTTTAAAAAAAATTATATTTTGTATTCTCTTGTCTGTATCATTGAACATGATAATTAGTAGGTAGTTCGAAATTAAAAGCATTTTACTAATTTAAGTATTATTACAAAAATGCTTTTAATTTGTAGTTAATCGTTTGTAGTAAACTACTGACGACTTACGAATTACAACTAACTTTTGTTTTTGTTCTCCACTCCCGTCGAGACGCATCGTCTCGAAGTTCATCTGGATGTCGGAAAAATCCTTTTTCTGGATTTTTACGAGACAGAAATTCTTAACGAATTTCTGGATTGTGATGTTTAAATTCCTCACGGAATTTCAAATGATTTATTTGAATATGAATTTATGATACTTTTTCTTTTAATGACTTTTGATGCCAGCCTTGCCTGATTTGTTCTGCTTCTTCCTTTGTTATTCGTTTTGATATATATTTACCGGGATTTCCACCCATAAAAAACATTGCATCATTCCAATCTGTAATCCATACATCCTCTCCTGTTTCTTTATTAGTTACTAATGTATATATCATTTTATTATTTTTATTTAATTTATTTCTGATTTTGACTTAACTTTTCTCGGAAAACTTCAATCTTTTTAAAGTTGAAGTTCCAGAAATTTTTAATTTCTGAAAGTTATTCTTTGTTCAAACTTTCTTTTTGAAGAAAGTTTGTATGGACCCGCCGGGAATCGAACCCGGACCCCATCCTTGCAAAGGACGAATTCTACCATTAGACTACGGGCCCTTATATTTGATTTGGGCCGTTTAGTTGTAGACGAATTCTACCATTATCTTCAACTTGTGAAAGTTGAATGAGACAGAAAATCTTTTCAGATTTTCTGTAGACTGCAGGCCCTCTTTGTACTAACCTGAAAATCCTTTACAGGATTTTTGGTCCATTATATTTGATTATGAATCCTTCCTCGATTTTCACGAGGAATTCATTTCTTTTCGCCAAAGCGAAAAATAAAATATTTTTAAAAAATTGAATGAGTAATAGAGTAGCTCATCGCATTTTCTTCAACTTGTGAAAGTTGAATGAGACAGGAAATTCTTAATTTCCTGTACAACGACGACATTACTATTTCACAAGATTATTTATAAAAATAGGAGGTGATCCCTCTGCAGGTTCCCCTACAGATACCTTGTGACGACTTAACCTACCTTACCATACCGAGGTTCGTGTCCGAAGATCCTCGCCAAGGCATAGCTCGGTTGGTTTGACGGGCAGTGAGTGCAAGAGGCCGTGACGTATTCACCGTTCGCTGATAACGAACGATTACTACCGATTCCAGCGTCATGAGGTTGAGTTACAAACCTCAATCTGAACTAAGCCACATTTTAGGAGATTAGCTTCTCTTTTCAGAGTTGCATCTCATTGAATATGACATTGCCGCGCGCGTGTTGCCCAGGGCATTCGAGCTGTACCCACCTAACATCGCCCCCACCCTCCTCCTTGTTACCAAGGCAGTCTGTCTAATGTGCTCTTAACGTAGAAATTAGACACAGGGGTCTCGCCTGTTACTTGATTTAACAAGTCACCCTACGGCACAGGCTTATGTCGGCCATGCAACTTCTCTCAGCGCATCAGGTAAGCCCTTTAGACTGACCTTCATCTTGCTGTCGGTCCTGGTGAGATTCACGGTGTAGAGTCTAATTGAACCGCACGCGTCACCGGTTGTAGTGCCTCCCCGCCTATTCCTTTAAGTTTCGGCCTTGCGACTATACTTCCCAGGTAGCTCACTCTTCGCCTTCGCTGCAGCACCAATACCTCTCGAGGAGGTACTGATGTTTAGTGAGCAGTGTTTACTGCTAGGACTACAGGGGTATCTAATCCCTTTTGCGCCCCTAGCCTTCATCCCTCACTGTCAGATCCGTACTCGCAAAGTGCCTTCGCCATTGTTAGTCTGATCAAGATTAACACATTTTACCGCTACCTCAATCATACTCTTTGCGCCTTCCGGTCTCTAGTTTCACAGTATCTCTTGCACGCCTGATATTTGAGATATCAGATTTCACAAGAGACTTACAAAACAAGCTACGGATGTTTTAGACCCAATAAATGTGGATGCGACTTGGACCGCCGGGATTACCGCGGCGGCTGGCACCGGTCTTGCCCAGTCCTTATTCATCTGTCTTTTTGCAACAGACAAAAGTTTTCTAAAAGAAAACACTCTGGATCACTCGATCACCCTTGCGGGCATTGTAAAATTTCCTCAGCTGCTGCACCCCGTAGAGCTAGGAATAGTGTCTAAGATTCCTTCTCAGGGCTCTTCCGCTAAGAACCCTTACTGATCATCGGCTTGTTAGTCCGTTACACCAACAACTACCTAATCAGCCGCAGCCCCATCCTTAAGCTTAAATTTAAAAAATATTTCCTTCCAGAGAATATTTCCTATCAAGTATTATCCTCAGTTTCCCGAGGTTATCCCTGACTTAAGGTTAGGTTAGCTACGTGTTACTGAGCAGTTCGCTCTCTCGCGAGAAACTTGCATGCTTAATTATATTCCAGATAGCCGCATCCGCCAGCAGGATAAACTGGATTTAATCCTGTTAAAGATGATTCATCAGAATCAGCTTATTAGAGAATTTTTTTCAAATTCTCTAAAAATGATTATGAAAATTGATGATATAATCATCAATTGAAAAATTAACAGTCGTAAACCTCCTAAAAATTCTGCTTTAATATGCTTAAAAAAATAGTAACTAGTTTGACTACTACTCTATTACATCCTACCAAAGATGTCCTAAGGCAGTCATTCTGAATAAAAAACATTCATTTATTTTATTAAATTTATGAATACTTTTTATTCCCGTTAATTTTTTAATTAACATTTTATAAAAAATTTATATCTAAGTCATTTATAAACCTTTCGTTAAATCCGCGAATAAATTTTCGTCGGAAAATTTATGTTTTTTAAGAGATTAATTATCTTATAAAAGATTTATAACTTTAACTTGTAAGAGTTGAATGTAATAAATCTTTTATTCAGAAATCTTTATAACTTAAAATTTCAAAACCCTAAAAAACTCTCAAAAGTTTTTTGGGCCAAGAAAATCTTTAAAATTTTCTATGGTTTTGAGGGATAAAGATTTGCAAAGCAAATCTTTATAAATCAATTTCTCAATAAACTTTCATGGTTATAAAAACAAATTTAAAACCCAAGGAAACAAAAGTCAATGCCAAGGAAGGATTAAGAAATTTAGCTGAGGAATTAAAAGAAAGATTATTTCAGGACAGCAAATCTTTTGAAGAAAAAGAGACAGCAGTTTCTGAAATTAAAAAAATTTCAAAGCCAAAAATTTCAGATTTAAAAGACGATATCTCTGATAAAGAAATAGAAGAGATTTCAAAGAGAATAACTGAAAAAGATATAGAAGAAGAAAAGAAAAATGTAGATGGAAAAAAGGAAACTCTGATTCCTCTTGAAGATTATATTAAGTGTGCGGTTCATCTTGGAACAAAAGTTATAACTCCTCATATGAGAAAATATGTGTATAAAAGAAGAGCAGATGGCTTGGCTGTTATAAACACAGCATTAATAGATGAAAAACTTAGAGAAGCTATTGATTTTATGATTAAATATGATAAGGATAAAATTTATCTTGTCTGCAAAAGAGAAGCTGGCTGGTATGCTGCTAAAAAATTTGAAGAAACAACTGGAATAAAAACTTTCACAAAAAAATATCCCCCCGGAATAACAACTAATCTCATATTAGAGGATTTTTTTGAATCTGAGATGACAATAATTTGTGATCCATGGATAGATAAAAACGCTTTAGTTGATACTGTAAGATTAAAAAAACCTGTTTTGTCTCTTTGTGATACAAATAATTTTATAACAGGAGTAACAAAATTAATTCCATGCAACAACAAATCAAAAAAATCAATAGGGTGTATTTTATACATCCTTGCAAGAGAATATTGCAAGCATAAAAAGATTCCTTTCCATGCAACCTTGATAGATTTTGCTGGGGAATTGGAATAAATCAGGATATTACTATAATGACACATGCCCCCACGATTAATTATCATCTGATTTAAAGTAATTTTGCAAGTCGGGGGTTTATAGAAGTATAACAAAATAATACCAAAAACCATTATTTCTAAACATTTATCAACCAACTATTATTAAATAATACTATGATGAAGATAAGGTTTGGAGCTAATTTTTGCAGTGTTTGTTTTATTCTTTGGAGTTGCAGTTATAGAAGCTATTCAAACTAAGAATTGGTTGAAAGTTGGATTTTGGATAGCTATATCTTTAGTCTTTCTTTTTGCAGATAATTTTAGTAAGAATAAAAAATAATTCTTTGTAAAATAATAATAGAAAAGGGTTGGACAACTTGGACAAGGTGGACATGAATTGATAAAAAGAAGTATGCTCTAATACAGCATAAACCTATATACCTTATAATTAATGCCTTTATTATTAAAGATGACAAAATTAAAAGAGAATGTAAATAGATTGAACGCCTTACTTAAAGAAGGCAAGATTGCAGAAGCCTTTGAAAAATATTACAATATTGATGTAACCATACATATCGATGGAAATCCACCTATAACTGGAAAAAAACAGAAAAGAGAAATGATATTTCTTCAAGAGATAGAAAAATTAAACAATGCTGAAATAAAATTAGTTGCTTTTGGAGGAATGGATAATGATGTTTCAGTAACAGAATGGGAAATTAATATAGAAAATAAGAGGGGAGATAAGAAAACAATCTATCGTGTAAATGTTCAACACTGGAAAGATGATAAGATTATTGATGAAAAGATATACTTTTGTGGTGACCAGAAATTCAAAATAGAGGATTAATAATTCATAAGATTTATATATTAGAATATTCTAATATGTTAATGAAAGAAATATATAATCTACATGCAGAAATGTGTAAGGTATTCTCAAATCCAACAAGATTAGAGATTCTTAACCTTCTTAGAGACAAAGAGATGTCTGTAACTGAACTAATCAATACATCTAAATTAAGTCAGGCAAACATATCCCAACATTTGTCAATAATGAAGTCTAAAGGAATTGTTATCTCTAAAAGAGATGGTAAAATGATTTATTACAAATTATCAAATCCAAAGATACTCAAGGCATTTGATATTATTAAAGAAGTTCTAACTGAAAGATTAGAAAAGAATAGAAAAATATTAGTGGGGGTGAAAGCATGAAAGTAAGAGATAGTGGTATGCCCAATGAAGAAATGTGGGGTGAGTTTTTCAAACCAAAAAGAATTCTTAAAACATTGGGAATTGATAACTCAATTAGAAATATAGCCGATTTCGGTTGTGGCTATGGAACATTTACTATTCCTGTTGCTCAAGTTGTAAAAGGTAAGGTATATGCTCTCGATATTGAACCAGAGATGATTGAAGAAACAAAAAGAAAAGCAGAAGAAGGGAAATTAGGAAATGTTGAAGTTATTCTTAGAGATTTTATATCTAAGGGTAGTGGTCTTGAAAAGGAGAGTGTAGATTATGTTATGTTGTTTAATATTCTTCATACAGATAAACCCGAAAGATTATTGAGAGAAGCATATAGAATCTTAAGAGATGGTGGCAAACTCGGAATTATTCATTGGAACTATGACTCAACAACACCTCGTGGACCTCCAATGGAAATTCGCCCCAAGCCAGAGCAATGTATCAAATGGGCTAGAAATTCGGGATTTAACCATCCATTAAAATATGATTTAAAACCTTATCACTATGGAATTGTTTTAACAAAAGGAGGTAAAAAATGAAAGATAATAATAATAATTTAATCATTGGAATAGTAATTGCAGTAGCTGTATTCTTACTCTTTGGAATGTTTGGTTTTGGTGGAATGATGGGGGGCTATGGTATGATGGGAAATTGGAACTATGGTTTTGGTGGTATGTGGATTTTTGGATTCTTATTTATGGCTCTAATTTTAGTAGCACTTGTTTTATTTATACTATGGCTAGTTAAACAATTACAAAATGATAATAGAAGAAGATGAAACTCGGAATTATAATTAGCACAAGTGAACCAGAAACAGTCTGGAATGTTTATAGACTTGCTAATTTTGCTTTAAACGAAGGAGATAAAGTAAAAGTCTTCTTATTAGCTAAGGGAGTTGAATCTGAGTCTGGAAGTGAAAAATATAATGTCAAAGAACAAATTGACCAATTTACTTCTAAGGGGGGAGAAATATATGCCTGTGGAACATGTTTAAAATCAAGAAACATGGAAAGCAAAGATACTTGTCCACTTTCATCAATGAAAGACTTATATCAAATCGTCAAAGAATCTGATAAGGTTTTGAGTTTTGGATAATATTTACTATCCTTGATTTTTTGACAAATCACACAATAAAATAATTGCGATAAACTTTTATACCCTCATTCTATTAACTTTTTATGACAGAAGAAAACAAAACAGAAGAAACATCTGAGAGTACCTCAGAAAGTGAAACAGAGGAAACAGAAGAAGAAAAGAAAAAGAAGGAAAAGAAAAAGGAAGAACCTTCAGAAGAACAAAAATAAGTTTCCTCATCTACTAATTTTAATTTTTTTATTTTTTAGTTTGTAAATGTAGATTTTATAAGTTAGTAATATTTGATAGTATTATGAAAAAGAAATACCCCCTCAGAAATTACATAGAATATATGAAAGATAACCCTAAAGGATTATGGTTTAAGATGAGATTATATGGTTGGGGTTGGGTTCCTGTAAGTAAAGAGGGATGGTTAGTTGTTTTAGGATTTATTGGAATTTTATTATTGAATGGAATTTATTTTGCTTCAAAGATTTCCCCTAATGGTAATCCCACTACTTGGGATTTAAGTTTATTTTTTGGAGTGATAGTAATTTCAATAATCTTCTTGTTTTGGATTTGTTATAAGAAAGGTGAATGGCCTAAGTGGAATTGGGGATTGAAGAAATAAAATTAATTAATAATTTTTAGATTATAATTTAAACTAATTAAACCATTTAAACTATTTATCGACGGAGAATATAAATTTAAAAAGTCTTTTTATCTGTGAGTTTTATGGGAAAATTACCTCTGAGACATAAAGCAAAATGTAAACAATGTGGTAAAAAAAATAAACCGCGTTATGAAGATAAATCTAAGAAAGGGAAGCTGGTTTATATTTGTAGAGACTGCTGCGGATTTAAGTACACTGAAGGGGATAAAAGAACTATTGAAGAGAAATATGACAAAGAGGTTTTGAGTTTTATAAAAAAACAATTTAATAGAAAGTGTATGTCCTTCCCATTCAATCCTGCAATAATAAATAAAAGGAGATATTCCCGTGAAATTGAAATTGCCAATAAATCTGGCAGAGGTAAATTAAAAAAGATTAAAAGGATTTTAAAAAGAAAAGTGAATCACAATTTGCGTTCGTATTCCTTTACTGCAATTCGCGAAATAGCTATAAAGCATTTTAAAGAATTATATGAAAAAGAAAAAGAAAAATATCCAAATAAGGAAATTAAGAAAAAAGAAATACCTTCTGTGTATGTTATTAGCTCTTATTTCAAAAAATTGCATGGTAAACAACCCAAGATTTATTCACATTCTTTTAAGAGAGATCCTTATGCAGAAAGAGATAGTTTTACCTAATTATTTTTGAGTTGCCATTATCTCTTCCATTATCTCCTTCTTCAAACTCTCAATAAGTGCCTTCTTCAAATCTCCATTCTCTCCGACTAATCCAGAAACAGCTCTCAAAATTTGATTATTTATATTCTCTTTTTCTATATCTTCCTTTGCCATGATGCCGATTCGCTGGTTACATAATGAACAATACTTAGAATCATGATAATTCTTAGTTCCACAATTTATACAAATCAAGGGGAGTGCATTGACTCCAGGTTTTGAGTCTGATTCGTCAATCTTAATTCCATACACTTTGCTTAAAAGAATACTTTCAGTCTGTTGCCGACTAATATGCAAATATGTAGACGACATAGTTGAATGCTGTGACCAACCCATTACCTCATTCATTAATGCGGGATTCAAACCAGCAACGGCTAAACTTGTAGCTCTTGAGTGTCGAAAGTTATGAGGATTAACGGGTTTTTTAATTCCTGCTCTTTTAGCAAGTTTTTTTAGCACTGAAGCGGCTGCTGAATAACAAAGATTGTATCTCCATACATGTTTGTAATCATCACATAATCCATTTTTAGCCACATACTTACAATTCCCTAAAACAACCCATAATGGCGAATCTCCATCATCTTTTTCAGGATGATGTTTTAACCAGGCATTCAAATAAGGAACTGCATTGATGACTCTAACAATCCGTTCACCAGTTTTGCCACTAACAACAAATACAGCACCATGAATATCAAAATTAATTGAACGAATTCTTAATGTTAAAATTTCAGAAATACGACATCCTGATTCTGCAAGAACTGCAACAAATGCTTTATCTCGTGGATTAAACGCAACTGAAATCATCTTTTGTATATCTTCTCCTGTTAGAAGGTCTTCGGGTCTGACTAATTTCCTGTGATGAACATTTGCTTCAATCCATTCAACCACTGGAGGATATTGATTCTTTTTATATCCGTGTAACCATTGAAAGAATCTTCTGGTCATTAATTTATAAGTCCCAATAGTATTCTTAGCATAAGAATTTTCAGTTATCAACTTCTCAAATAATCTTTCTAAATCTTCTCTAGTCACTTCTTTAAACTCTTTATTCAAAAGAAAAGCAATTTGTGGGAGTCTTTCCAAATATTTGAAGTAAGTAGCTTCAGCTTTCCCTTCAGTTAATAAATTCATACAAAACCTTTCAATATCATTTTTGTTTTTGGGAGGGAGAGTATCTAATACTTCTTTAATTTTTTTCTTTCTCTTTTCAAAATTGTATACATTTATTTCCCTTTTCATCTTGTTTTACCGACGATAAATTTAAATTGTTTAAACTGGGTAAATCGTTTCCGTTTTTAAACTGTCCCTTGAATATAGAGAGTTCTCGATACTAAACGATTTAATAGACATTGAACATCGAGAGTTCTCAATATTAAACGGCTTATTTAGAAACAAATTATTCTTCAAATTTACATGGAAAAAAATTTAACAGACTTGCGAAAGCAAGCTTTGAGGGAACTGCTGCTACAGGCGAAAAAAGCCAGAGATAAACCTCTTTACAAACAGCTGAAGCTAAGATACAAGAAAATGGGAGCTGATACAAACAGGGAGGAAACTAGCCAAGATGGTAGCACAGAACAATAAAAATCTCCTAGCGCGTCCTAGCGCAAACATCTTCTTTAGGTTAGGTAATGGAAATATTGGCAAATCTCATCTCATCAAATTCCTGCAGGAAAAAACCAAAAAACTGAAAGGAGGAAATCCGTAAAAATGAAAAAAGTAACTAAAAAATCCAAGAGAAAAAAATGTGTCCACAGAGGAAGGTATGCGATTGGATGCGATAGAATTTACGACTTGCAAACTATGCTTTTAGCAAAGAAAATCCGTTTGTATTTAGATATGAAAAATAAGAAACTGGACAACTGGGTATTTCCAGAGTGGGGCATAGCAAACTGGTTAATAACTAACAAAAAAGCAATAGAAAAAGAATTAGAAGAATACAGGCTCTGGTTAAATCAGCATTGCAAAGTTGACAAAGACGGATATCCAATCTATGACTGAAAACCCAATCCCTGAGAAACTGCAGCGTAGAGAGTTTAGATTTGTTAAGTTGCTTTCCAAAGAAAAGAAGCCATTTGAGCCAAATTGGCAAAATAAGGGTTATGAGTTTGATAATCCTGAGTTGCTGCAACACATAGCGAATGGAGGGAACGCAGGCATCATTTGTGGAGTGGGAAACTTAGTTGTATTGGATATTGACAATCAAGAAGTATCTGACTCAACAGACTTTGATACATTCACTGTCAAGACAGGGTCTTCAAAGAAACATTTTTACTTTAGTGTAACAGAAGAAATGGACAGTAAAAAACTCAAAGATATAGGCGATTTGAGGGGCAAGAAAACGCAGGTCGTAATTCCCCCAAGCATACATCCCAATGGGCAACCCTATGTTGTTTTGAAGGATGTACCTATAAAGCAAATCTCTAAGGCTGAGCTGGAGTCCCTCCTCCAGCGCCTTAGGGCTGAAACTTCTTCTGCAAAAGCAACTATCAAAGAAAGTGATAAGACTCGTTCAGGATTAGAATATAAAAAAGTAATTAACCTGATTGGGAAGAATAAAACAAAAGAAGAGATTTTTAGTATAATGAGCACTTCAGAAAAATGGAGTACTGCTCATCCACAGTACAGAGAGCTGACATATAGCAAGGCATTAGCATTTGTTGAAAACTCAAAACAAAAAAAATTAGATTCTGATGAAGAAAAAAAGAAAAAGGAAGAAGAACTAAGGAATAGAATTGAAGATGATTTTGAAAATGCAAAGCAGGGGATGACTGATGCAGAAGTCAGGTCAGAGATTGAATACCTTCTAGGCAATCTAAAAACTAAAGCAGCAATATATCTTTTAGCAATCCACTTATTAACAAAATATCGCCTTATCACTATTGAAGATACGCAAGAAATATTTGTTTATAAAGAAGGGGTTTACTATGGAAGAGCAGACAGACTTTTATCTGCGCATGCACAACACATCTTAACAGATTTAGGAAGCACCCATTTTATAAGTGAAACATTAGCCCACATAAGAAGGTCAACTTTCAAAAAGAGAGAGGATTTATTGGAGCCACTGCTGAAAGTCTGCTTGCAAAATGGAATCTTAAACTTGGAAAACATGCAGTTAGAGCCACATACACCAGATATAGTCTTCTTCAACAAACTACCAATTAGTTTTATATCCACAGCTGACTGCCCATTGATTAAAAAATTCTTAAAGGAAGTGTTGCCTACAAATGATGATATATTAACGATTCAGGAGTTGTTTGGTTACTGTCTTTACAAAGAATACCTTATTCATAAAGCATTTATGTTTGTTGGTGGTGGAAGCAACGGAAAATCTACACTTATAAAAATACTAAAGCACTTTTTAGGAAAAGAGAATTGTGCCGCTGTGCCGCTTCATCAGATTGAAGGAGATAAGTTTGCTGTAGCAAGTCTGTTTGGAAAGTTGGCTAATATGTTTGCAGACCTTCCAGCAAAAGCGCTTAAAGATAGTTCTTTGTTTAAGATGCTGACAGGAGAAGATAACATACCTGCTGAAAAGAAGTTTAAAGATAAGTTCTTCTTTCAAAACTATTCTAAGATGATTTTCTCTGCTAATCAGATTCCAAAAACACCAGATGAGTCTGATGCATTTTTTAGAAGATGGATTATATTGCAGTTCCCAAACCAGTTTACAGGAAGCAGCGATGATAAGAAATTAATCTACAGACTGACAACTGATGCAGAGATGTCAGGTCTGTTAAACTATGCAATTGAAGGACTAAAAAGATTACTGGAAAAAGGAGATTTTACCAGTGCAAAGAGCATTGAAGAAATGCGTGAAGTATACATGCGTCAGTCTGACAGCGTTATGTCTTTTATAATGGACTGCCTTGAAGTTTCAATTAGTGACCATATTGGCAAAAAAGAACTTTATACCAGATATACTGAATACTGCAGGGAAAAGATTTATCCTATTGTCCCAGAGAACGCTTTTCATAAGGAACTTCACAGAAAAATAAGGGTGGAAGATTTCAGACCTGCTATCAAAGACCCTGTAACAAACAACTTTATTAGAGTTAATTGTTGGAGGGGAATAAAATTAATACAAAATAGGTTGGACAACCTTGACAACCAGGACACAAACCAAAATTCCAGTCCAGGTAGTCAGGGAAGTCAGGGTAATTCTGATAATAATACTCTTGGAGCTTGGATAAATAGTGATGAAGAACCAGAATACGAAACGGAGGACTTAACATGATAAATAAGAGTAATATGCTTATTGCACCTGATGTAGATAAAAAATTTGCTGAAGAAGTGTTTAATATTTTGAAGGCCTTAAAGAAAGAACTAGGTCTAAAAACTACTTCAAAAATGATTATTTCAAATAGAAAAGATATAACTGGTTTATACATTCCAGATGAAAATATAATATTGATTTCAGAATTTGGCATTAAACTATTTGCTGAAAAAGAGAACTTACCTATTTATCACTCTGTTCTTATGAATGTTTTAATCCATGAAATTTACCATTCTATATTAAAAGGTGGTGATGAAGAAACAGTTACTAATCTTACAGATAAAGCAGTTGAAATTTTTATTGAGAAATATTTGGGAATTATTAATTAATTTTTCCGTCGCTGAAGGGAGGATATTTAAACTTTAACCAATTAGAGTTATATGAGGAAAGATAAGGTTAGATTTGGGACAATTGTGGGTATATTACTATTTGTTAGTTTCTTAGTTACAGGATTTTTCTTTTTAGATTATCAAATAGAGGAGAACTTCACAGGAAAAACTGAAAGTATAGGACTTCAAAAGAACAATGTAAGATTCACAGATGCTTACTGGAGATTAGTAGATTTTCCTGGCTGTGAACTTGCAGACAAAGAGAATAGAATAATGCAAGACATTGAATTAATTTATAACATCAATTATTATGATAGAGATTACTCCTGTACTTACCAGATAACTCAATATTATTCTGATGGGCTTACAAGCACAACACAATCAAGAACCTTAGATGAGAATGTTTATACTTTAACTGGATTTAATGTCTATGATACTTATGATATAACTCTTTGTTGTAATGACGGAATTAATAGGATTTGTAAATCTAAGGGTGTTAAGAGTTATTGCTAGGGGTTGCTAATAATTTAATGTTTATTTTTTCTACTTAGAATTATTGCAAAAAGAATTAATCCAATTATTATTGTTCCACCAATAATTAATGAACCCCTTAAACTACTATTCTCTTTTTTGTCATAGTTATTAATTTGATAGTCATTAGTTGCTTGATAAGTATTCTCTTCTATGGGCAAGGATTTAATTTCAACATAGCAAGTATCCACTTCATTTGTAAAGCTTTCTTTTAACTCTATCAAACATCTTCCATTATCTGAATCTCCTGCTGTTACAGATAATGATTTAGTAATTTTTTCTCCAGAATTTATAGTAAAGCCTTGGCTATCACCTGCTCCAAAATTTCCATAACATTCTTTTACTCTTAAATTAAATCCTTTCTTTACATTTAAGAGATTTTCAATAGTAACTGTGATCTTTCCTTGTTCGCCAACATTAAATTCAGTAGGTTTGTCACAATGTAATAATATTCCATCTATCTGTGCATTGACCATAGGAAATACTAATATAGAAAGCATAATTGAAATTGATAAGAATGTCCAAATCTCTCTATTATTTGATTTTTGTCCCATTTTACTAATTGGTAACTATATGGTAAATATCGTATTTAAGTATTATGGTAACTAAGTTATATGAAAAAGGTAACTAAATGGGACTTAGTTAGTTTTGTGTTAGCCAGTTCTTACAGGAAGAATGTTTTGTCTGCTTTGTCAACACCAAAGACTCCTTCTTCTATAAGCAAGGAAATAAACATAAACAAAACTCATGTAAGCAGAGCTTTATCAGAGTTAGAAGATAAAGGTTTGATTAAGTGTTTAACACCACAAGCAAAGAAAGGTAAGATATACACAATACAAGAGTTAGGAAAAGAAACACTAACTGAAGTGAACAAGTTAAAATAGAAACATTTATATATTAATTTACTCATATGAGTAATATGTTACTTAATAAAGAATTAAAAGTATTAGCAGAGTTTACTTCAAATTACAATAGTGAACTTTATGGCAGAGCAATTGCTTCTAAATTAAAGATGAATCAAAAGACAGTTTCTAATGTCTTAACTAAATTAGAAAAAAGACATATAATCAAGTTCAAACAAGAGGGAAGAAATAAATATTATTTTCTTAATAAACTAAATCCTTCAACAAAAGAGATGATAAAATTAGTAGAGGTTAACAAAAGAATAACTCTCTTTGAAAAGTATAAACAAATCAATCCTTTATTCTCAGAGTTGGAAAAGAGAACAAATGGAATTAGTGTTATATTTGGGAGTTATGCAAATTTCACCAAAACTGAAAAATCAGATTTAGATTTATTTGTTATTGGTTCTATATCAGAATTAAGTGATTTAGAAACTCTTTACAATATTAAAATAAATGTTGTTAAATCTACTACTAACAAATTTAAACCAGATGATTTATTCTCAAAAGAGATATTAAATAATCACATAATCTTAAAAGGAGTTGATGAGTTCATTAGATTAATATGGTAAGTTTAAAGTGGTGTTGTAAACAAAAAGACGGAATTAAACTGATTGAGCCAAGTGATAACCTTTCTCTTTCCTATATGCAGATGGCAGATAATGCTTTAGGAACAATGAACAGAGAAAGAAAGTATAATCTTACCTTTGCAATATCTGCTGGTTATTACTCTATGTATTACTCTCTTTATTCTGTGCTAATGAAGTTAGGGGTTAAGTGTGAGATTCACTCTTGTACATTAGAGTTTATGAAAGTGTTGCTGTCTGAGTTTTATACCAAAGAGGATTTTAAGATTATCTCAAAAGCATTTGACTTAAGAAACATTGCACAGTACTATGTTGACAAGGTAATAGATACCAAAGAGTCAGATATGATTATGAGCAAAGCTCCTTTGTTTGTTAATACTTCAAAGGATGTTTTGTCTAAGATAAATGAGAGTGATGTTAAAAAGATAAGAGATAGCTTAAAGGGACTTTCTGGCTAAAATAAGTCACAAGCCCACCTCTTCTGATGCCAGCTCGTTAATTGGCTTTAACAGTTCTTTTAAACCCTTAAACTGTTTAAACTATATTCTTATTACTTTTATTAATATATTAAATAGTATTTTAATATACACTCTGGGTAGTTCTGGGCTTGTGGGATATAAAGAAAGTAAGTAACTATGGTACTTCTACTATATTAAATAACTTTAATATACAAAAAATAAGTGCTAAAGATTTTAAGATGGTTTGTCAGCTTCACTCTAATAATTTTAGAGTAGTGTTTTAGTTATACCATTTAATCTTTAATGTTAAAAGATTTTAATTCTCAGAGAATAATCCAGAGGTTTATTTGAATTGATTTATTAATAAATATAAATTTATATATAAATTTCTATCGTCGGAAAAAACCATACCCGTATATATTATATAAAAATAGCTAACAGATGTATAAGTAAATTGTATGCGTGTGCATGCGCAGGGGAATGTGCGAAACTTGATGTAAGTAGGGGTTGCTTAACAAAGTCTTTTTAAGGTTCTGTTTCATTGATTTTGTATGGACTTATCAGAAAAAGAAACAATGAAACAAAAGGCAATTAATAACTTCTAAAGAAACGAAAAGGATTTATAGCCCCCTTTTAGTGTATTTATATGGATAGTTTACAATTTGATAAAACTGAAATATTAAATCAATTCATTAGTAATCTAAGAAACAAGAACCTCTTACCTAAGCCCCATTTGGGAGTTTTAGAGACAAAATGGCCTGAAGAAGGGGTTGGAACTTTTACATTTTCTGATAGACCGGCATCACAGAATGTTATAGGATACGATTTTCAGATAAACTCTCAAGGAACTAATCCCCAATCAATATCTACATTAAAATTTTGGATTAGGAGTGGAAGTTTAATTTCTCCACAAGATCCAGAAGAAGAGGCATTTATTCCTCTTGAAATAGTTATCATTTCTAATTTAAATGAGCCTTCTTGTAAGGTGTTCATTAAAAATGAAAAAACTGGAGAAATGTATGTTGAAGAACAAATGGAAAAATTAAAAGTTCTTGGTTCAAAAAGTTTTTTTAAGTACACATGGGAAACGAGTTTCCCAGTAAAATATAAGGAATTTGGTAAAGAGCTTATTAAAGAAGATACTAATCTAATCAAACTTAGTTTAGTAAAGAATATTAAAAAAGAATCTGACGATCTCTTTAGAGTCCAATTAAGAATATCTAATGAATTTATATTACAAGATTCCAAAAAAGATTATTTTAATGCTGGAATTAAACAAGGAGATAAAGAAAGATATCAAAAGATTCCTAAGGGGTTATTATTAGATCTTTATATTAATGAAACTTCTGAACAAGCCCAGTTTAATATTCAAAAAAATAGATGGGGTTCTAAAACTTCTATAAGGCGATTATTTAATCTTGTTCCTCAAACTGAAACACCAAATAAAATAGATTTTTCTGAATATTTTAGAGGTTATGAAACAATTCCTAAATTTAAAGAGGGAAAGACAAAAGAAGAGTTTATGAAATATTTGTCCTCAAAAAACGTGTTTATATCGGAAGAAGTTATAAGTGTATATGAAAAAATATTCAAAAAAGAAGGGGAATCTTTATTTTACAAATATCAAGAGGAGGGAATTTCAGAAATTGCAAAAGAATTAAAGGATAAAAATGGGATTGTAAACATAATTTCTGTAAGAACTGCTGGTGGAAAAACCGAAACATTCGCCGTTCCCTTAATAAATTTTTGTTATCAGAATTTAGATAAGAAGGGAGTTAAATCGCTAATCTTTTACCCCACAAAAGCTCTTGCTAATGACCAAGCATCTAGGATATTCAATACATTATACTTTTTAAATAAGGAATTAAAAAAACAAAATAAAAGACCTATTACTATGGGAATTTATCATGGTGACATAAAAAAAACCTTTAATGAAGAAAAAGAAGTGTGGGTTCCATTTAAATGCCCCAATCCTGAATGTGGTGCCCCCCTTGTTTTTGAAGAGAGGGGAAACCAGAATATTCCTAAATGCTCCAAATGTGGGGAGGTTTTAGATTATTTGGTTTTAACAAGATATGAAATTCATAGTAGACTACCGGATATTCTAATTACAAATCAAGATACGCTGCATTACACACTTATGAAACATCCACAAAATCACTCCATATTCGGAAGGAAAATTAACTATTGTGAAGAATGTGGAGAATCTTTTATCAGTAAAAAAGTGTGTCCAGATTGTCATAAACCCCTAATACCAATAGAACCAGAGTGTAGTCCTGAGATGATTATTCTGGATGAGATCCATATGTTAGGAGGTGCATTTGGAATAAACACCTCTTTATTTTTAAAGAGATTAGTTAATATTATAAAAAAGTATTCAAATTCAGAATTTTATAAACCTACATTTATTGGAGCAACAGCAACGATAAATAACCCCCGAGAATTTGGAAGTAAACTTTTTAATAATCCAAATGTAAATATGATTCCTGCAGATAAGGGAGGAGCATATAAGACCGAACTTGATTCAAAAGAAGATTTTATTAAACGAGAGCATTTATTTATACTTCCAAGAGCATTTAATAGTGCAGACACCTTGTCTTTTGGAATGCATTTTATACTAAAATACTTTGCAGAAAATCTTGAGGAGAAGCCTTCTGTCTTAGGTTTTTGCGAAAGTATCAAAGATAATAGAACCTTAATAAAACTTACACGCTCAAGGAAGCCAAAGATTAATGGTAAAAATATTGAAATTGGAGGGCATACTTCCCAATTTGATAGAAATTATAGAGCTGAGATTGAGAAGAAGTTTACTAGAAAAGAGATAGATGTGTTGTATGCAACTTCGACTTTAGAAGTAGGAGTTGATTTTGATGATATAAATGTACTACTTTTACACGGAGTTCCATATTCTTTTAATGATTATCTGCAAAGAATTGGTAGATCTGGGAGGAAAAAAGATGCAGCAGTAATAACTACTTTAAGGAAATGGAGTCCTTTAGATTATTATTACTTTGAAAAATGCAGGTCAATGTTAGAAAATCCCGATGAGTTTGTTGTAGACCCCCCCTTTAATGAAAAAAATGAAGTAATCTTAAAAAGTCACTTAAGAGCATTATTCTTTGATTTTTTAAATACCCTCCCAAGTATTGAAAAGATATATGGTATAAAAGAACTAAAGGAGTTTCTTTCTGGAGGTGATTCTAAGGAAATGTCTAAAGAATTTAAACAAGAATTCAATAAACAAATAAAGGAATGCTTTGGGAATTCTGTCGAGGATGCATTAATTGAATTTGTTCTCAATGATGGGAAAGAAGGGCTGAATAAACTTATTTTTTCAGATACCGACATAAAAAATGTAGAAGAACTTTTCAATAAACTTGATGAAGAATTTCAAATTGGACAATTGCGTAATGCAGATAAAACTGTGGAGGTGACATTTCAAATTTAAAATGGGAACAAGCAAAAAAGATAGTAAATCTATGGGATATGCAATTTCTAAATTATTTGAAAACTCATATGCCACCTATAGAGAAAATATGTATAAGGTAGACCATATTGTAAAAGGAGATCCAGTCACTCTAGACTGGAATACTTATGAAAGAATGAAACAACGATTAAGGCTTCTTGACCCTCAAACTTTTGCAGGGATGTGTCTCCCAAAATTTGAAGAACCAAAGACAGATAGAGCAAAAATGGAATATTTTTTGGAGTTCATTAAAAGGGTTCAAATAAATGAAATGGATAAAGTTGTCGCAAACTTAAGCCCGGAGTTAGAATCGTTCATGTGTGATAATTGTAATAATTTTATTAGAGGAGTAACCTTTATCAAAGGGGTAAATAAATTCAAATTTTTATGTCCCAATTGTAATCAACCTCTCTCTCAAGCACCCTTACTAATTAGATCCAGAAAGCCTAAGGAAGATAGAAGAAACACCCCAATGGTGACATACATAAGAGCAAATAAAAAAGTATGCCCCTCTTGTGGTAATGAAGATTGGCTTGGTTTAATGATAACTGATCCAGAACAGCCTATGGGATCTCTAAAATGGGTATGTAAACATTGTTCGAGCATTGTCGCTCCTTTGGAGACATTTAAATACGGATATAAACCTCAAGAACCTACAGAAAACCTAACTAAAGGAATAACCGTCTCTCTTGCTAATGCTGAAGATTCTACACTTAAGAAAATAGAGTTGAATGGATTTTTAAAACGAGACAAATATAAGGGAATTTTTTATTCAGATCAAGTTGATGTTTATCAAGTAACTTGGGGATATAAACTAGGTCAATATGAAAATATCCGAATTAAAAATTTTCCGAATAATTCTTATTATGGGAGACATTTCAGTACCCAGGGAATTATCTTAGAACTAGATCCTTCAATTTACCAGGATGCTTTGGACAACATCCAGGAGTTATACAAAGAAGACAAGGAGTTATATGATAAATTCTTGACAGATATAGAGCATGATGATCCAGAAATGAGAACGCTCCAACTTAAAAGATGGGTGTTACATACGCTTAAACATATGTTACTTATGTATCTACCTGTAATTACTGGATTGCCACATCAAGAATTTGGCGGTTCTTATGATTTAGATAAGAATAGGGTTATAATTTATGATAACCAAGAAAATGGTATTGGGGGGTGTCAAAAACTTTGGAAAGATAAAAAGAACCTCACAGATTTATTTGATTTAATAACTGAAACAATAGAAAGATGTGATTGTAGAAATAAATGTCCGAAATGTGTATTATTAGATACTTGTGGAGAAGTAAACCAAGCATTGAATAGGCATTTATTAGTCCCCTTATTTGAAGATGTAGATACATTTTATGATTAAAGATGAATAAAGAAAAAGTTATAACAACAATATTAGAAGAACTTGAAAGAAAGAGTTTGGCTACGGAGAACATTCTTAGTCTTAATCAAGAACTAAATTTGGATCTGCTGAAAAATTTAGAGAGGGTGGGGTTTATTAAACGAATAGGAAGTTCTCAACTTATCTCTTCATGTAATTGGGAGATAACCCAAGAGGGAAAATCATTTATTAAATTTAAAAAGAAATTGGAAGAGGATTCTAAGAAAATTAATCGAATTGTTATGACTCTTCCCCCATCTCTGCAAAAAAGGATATTAGAAAAACACCCAGAAGTTAATCTAACAGATAAGTCTATAAAAGAATTGTTTTCATCTACAAAAGAAGAATTAAAGATATTGTCTCCCTACATAGATGCATCATTTATTAGCTATATACAAGATATAAGTTCAAATATTAAGATAAAGTTATTAACAACACTATCAAAATATGGAAAGAACCCGGTACTTGAAAGATTAAAACAATCAAAGACAAATCTTGAAATTAAATATCTCTCTGAATACAAGAATAATGTTCAACAATTCCAAGTTCATGCAAAGGTTATAATTTCCGATAGAAGAGAGATCTATATCGGGTCAGCAAATTTTAAAGACACTAGTATGCTCTATAACTTAGAAAGCGGGATAATATCCCTGGATGAACAATTAATAGAGAGTTATAGGGAGATTTTTGATGAAATATATTCTTCACTTTAATATTCAAAATGGTAGTTTCAATTGAATTAAAAAACGTAGATGTACTTCTAAAATACGTTAATTGTGTTGAAAGAGTTTTATTTGTTGATAATAAATGGATGAAAGATTATGAAGATATAAAGACCAATGTAAGAAAGGAGTATACTGGAATCCCATTATTTCTTAAAAAAATCTTAGACTCCTTTGAAGCTAAGAACTTATCTATTTTTTATGAATCTCTTCCCGAAAAAGAGTTGATAAAAAAATGGGATGGAAGTTTATTTGGAGTAGTTTTAGAATCACTCAATCATTCAAATTATGTTAAGGAAGGTTTAGAAGACCAACAATATGTAGTAATAGCTTGTCCAAGTATTGAAAAGGTATTTCATTTTAAAACTAATAAATCGGTTTCAGATTATTTTCTAAAAACAGCAGAGATAAAGGATTTTTATTATCATCCACAACTACCAAGAATAAAAATATACTCAAAGAACTTCTCAATTTCTGAGAATAAATCTAAATTAAAGGAACTAAAGTTTTTGTATACACTACCCTTAGATGCCAATAAATTAGTTGGGAGCTATAAAGAGATTGATGAAAAAATTTTTTGGGACGAACTAGTACCTGATCCAGCATATGGTGTACAAGTGGGTAATTTAGGAGTTTATTATATATCTCCTATTAAGATTGTTGAGGTTAAAAGAGATATAGAAAACATTAGAGAGCAGATAATTTTGGTTGCCGAAGATTTTTTTGGGAAAAAATATGAATTTTGTATGAAACCCTTGGATTACAAAAAGATTTTAGGGGATTTTCCGGAAGAAAAAGTTTTAGATGAACCATTTTATTTAAGAGCACTTACTTTTCAAGGATTTGCAGAAGATTTTAGACATATTCTTGAATCAGAAAGAATTAGCTCTGAAGAATTTAAAAAAGATTCCGCTTTTTCATATATTCGTTTTAGGAAGGTAATAAAAAAAGAAGAAGTTCCACAAGAATTAACAATCTTCTTTTCAGACATAGCGGAGAAAGATGGGGCATATTACTGCTTTCCATATGGTTTTGGAACCGAAATGTTTGATGCTAAGGAGAAATTTAACACTGAAGACCGGTTCTCCGTTTCATTTGCTGCTTTAAAAAAGTATCACGAATTTCAAAAATTATGCGATCTTCATCCAGATTGGAAGAATATATATTTAAATAAAATAGATGCATCATCTTTTTATCATCCATTAAAGATTTTATATCCAAACCCTTGGGGGGTACATCGAGGATTTTTGAGGGATTCATCTTACAGGTTTAGATTCTATGCAAAAAATAAATTATTAAATCTCTTCTGTCCAGATTGTAACAAATACAGTATGATTATTAAAACTAAAGATATTCCGGAAAGATGCCCCATTTGTAATTGTAAAGGGCTTATTTCATTAGAAGAAGCGGAAGATAAAAATTTATTTTTAAAAGACAAACAATCCTTTTTAGATAGCGAAGAAATAAAATTAAAAGATTATTATCGACTATCAACTCTGTTTATATCTTTCTCAAAATGGATTTACTACACATTGAATTTTACAAAGTTTAGTTTAAATAGGTGCGTTGAAATATTAAATCAAACAAAAAGCTTATTAAACGAGAAAAATGAAGAAGAATTCTTTGATAAGCTTTTTAAAATAAAAGAACATGATAATAAAAGGTATGATATAAGTAATATACTATATCAAATAGGAAAAAATGAGGTGTAAAAATTTTAAGTTTAAAAGAAACTATGAGAATATAACTAATAATTATTTAACTCATGGAATCCATGCTTATACTGCTAAATTTATTCCCCAAATACCAAGATTTTTTATAGAGAAGTATACAAAAAAGGGAGAGACTATTTTAGATCCTTTTGCAGGTTCTGGAACAACGCTTTTGGAATCTTTTATTTTGGGAAGAAATTCCATAGGGATTGATATAAACCCTTTAGCTGTTTTAATCTCAAAAGTTAAAACTACTCCTATTGAACCCAAAAAATTAAAAAAGTCGGTTATAATCTTGTTCGATTTGTTAGACAAAAATTTGAATGGAGATTATTCTGTGGAATTTCCTAATAGAGATTATTGGTTTAGTGAGGGTAGTATAGAAGACTTAAATAAAATTATGTCGGTAATAATCACATTATCTAAATCCGGCAAGATTGACAAGAAAACGAGAGATTTCTTTTTCGTCTGTTTTTCTTCTATAATTAGAAACTCTTCTTACGCTGATCCATCTAATCCCAAAGTATACTGCTCTCCAAGAATGAAAGAAAAAAAAAGAAACGGACACAAATTTTATCCTATTAAGTTATTCAAAGAAAAAGTTATTAAATATAGTGAGAATATGGAAGATCTATTTTATAAAACCAAAAATAACGGGGTAAAGGTAGATTTTGTTAAAACAAACGATACCCGTAATATAATCCTTCCTAAAGGATTTAAGAAAGTTAATTTAATAATAACTTCCCCTCCATATGCGAATGCCCAAGAATATTTTAGGAACTTTAAACTAGAACTATTCTGGTTAAAATTAGTTGATCGTAAAAGATTAGCAGAATTAGACAAGGACCAAATTGGGGGAGAAAATCATGCATCCCTAAATTATAGCAAACTTCATCAAACAGGCTATAGGGAAATTGATTCAATCATAAAAAAACTTTTTAAAATTAATAGGAAGGGGGCATATATTGTATATAAATATTTTTATAATATGGAAAAAAGTATTAAAGAATACTACAAAGTTCTAAAGGGGGGAGGTCATTGTGTGATAATTGTCGGTAATAATACTGTAAGGGGAGTTAAAATTCCTATTGATAAAACTTTAATAGAGATAGCTAAAAATAATGGTTTTAAATTACATGATTATGGATATGACTTAATTAAAAATAGAAAGTTTATGATAAAAAGAAATAATGGTGCAGAAATTATAAAGAAAGATTTAGTTATAGACCTAATTAAAAGATAAATTTTGTTAATTAATCTTATTTGATACTCGCTTCAAAAATCTTCTCAGTATCTGAATTATATATTTTTTGAGTTCCGTTCTTGATATGATATCCAATATTTTTTTCCTTGCAGAACTTAATAGCTTGTCCAACACAATTCTCAAAGAATTGATCTTTATCCTTAAATTCTGAAACTATTTTATTATGGTTTAATCTTCCAAATATAATCTTATCAACAAAAGAAATTCTCTCTAAAATCTCCATTAAATCTTGTTCCACCAAATTTGGGGTAGGATATGGTTCTATACTTACCCATGTTTTCAAACCATTATCATGCAAATACTTCAAGGCATTCATTCTATCGTTAATTGAAGGACTGAAGGGTTCAAACTTGTTTTTGAAATCATCATCTAAAGATACTAAAGTAATCCCATAATAATTACCAGAACCATATTTGGTTTTATCTGTGAGAACCTTGGGATAAATACCTTTTGTAAGAACTGTACATTTTATATTATTCTTATTTAACTTTTCGATTATTTTTAGTGTCATCTCCTTAACTTCAGGGTAACCTTCCATAAAAGGATCTGTCGTGAAACTAATATGGACAAAATCAATTTCTTCTTTATATTTTGGAATCTCTTTGTCTAATAATTCAAGTGCATTTTCAACAAGTTTGGGGTTGCACCACCACTCAGAATCCCCTTTTATCCAACCATGGAATTTTGCATTTTTCATAGCAAAACAAGGATACCTACATCCATGTGAACAACCTAAAACATGATTTAAACAAAAGTTTCCATACTCTACCTTTGTTCTATACAATAAAGTTTTTCTTCTTATTTTTTCCATAAAAAATCAAGCAGAATTCTCTTTAAAAATTTATTTATCGTCGATAAATAAACTATTTAGTTTAAATTAAAATTATTAATTAATTTCATTTCAATTTGTTAGCAAATGGTCTTTTATGATAAATGGATTTAAACATCTCAATAAGTTTTGTTTCAACATCATAAGGGTCATCTATAGTTGATTTCCAAGCAATAAGTAAATCATCAGAATCTTCTAACTCCCAAATGGACTTTCCACCCTTATGAATCTTACTTTTTCGGATATATTGAGATAATCTTTTTCTGAGTGTAACTTTTGATGCTCTTCCACCAGCTTGACCAATATAGATTACATTGGCATTTTCTACCCAATAGTCTAATAACAACTCCTTGTTATTCCTGAATTCTGGCTGGCTGTCAGAATTTCTAAAAACAAGATAAACTCCTTTTTGAAGAGGAATTATTTTACGTTGAGAAGAAGTCTTTAGTTCCGACACTTTCTTAAAACCCTCAAAACCATTCTTTTCCACCCAATCTTTATCAAATTCCATAGAACTCCTTGGGTAGCTTGATTAATAAAGAATGCTGCAAGTTAGTATTACTTTGTTATACTTGTCATGTCCAACATGTCCACGTTGTCCAACCTTTTTTGCATTTAATTAAAACTAAGAAACTTTTTTATTTATTTTTTTGCTATATCCCTTCTTTTGCAAAAGAGCATATCTTCTGATAGAAACCTGCATATTTTGGGCATTTCTTTAATTACTTTAAATCAGATTTAAATGCCCCCACGAGATGATAAACCTTAGGTTAAGGTTCTCCCGCTAAAATTAGAATTTTTATTGACGTTGTTTATTTTTGAGTTTTAAAGTTGGGTGTTAAAAATAGCTAAGGTTAAACTCTGCAAAAATGAGCAGTTAAGTGCTCCCCTGACCTGAATTTATAATTCCTCTTCATTTATTAAAGGATATATATCCAAAGCAACTTCTTCATAAGGATGAACTTTCTTTATTGCCTTTATAATTGCTTTAGCTTTATTCTTTGGGCAAACAACTTCTATTTTCTCTTCTTCTACTTCTTCTAATTGATTCGCTTTTCCAATATGGGGATTTGCTTTGTCATTTGGTTTAAACCTTCCAATTCCTTTACTGGAGAAACTGCAATATTCGTAATTACCAATTATTCCAGCATCAGCTTCGCCCATTGCTTTTCTAACTTTATCAGTATGTGTTAAAGGCACAAATACAACAATCTTCACAATATCTGCTTTTGTTTTATCCATTTTCATATTTTATGTAGTTGGTTATTATTTATCAATTTATCATTTTTTATAGTTACTCAAGTAACCATTTCCATAAAGGCACAAATTTAATATTCTCTCCGTCAAATTTTTCTTCTGTTTCATAATCCCAAGTTATAACTATAAGGTTTTTACACATTAAATCTTTACTGGATTTTAACAAAGCATTAATTTCCCTTTCTCTTATTTCTTCTTTTGAATTTATGTAACTCACTTGAATTAAACTCTCTATTTTTTTGTCTTTTTTTATAACAAAATCAACTTCATTTTGCTGATAATCTTTCCAGTAATAAACTTCAAATGAATTTTCTTTTGCTTTTCTCCTTTGCAATTCAAGAGCAACTTCATTTTCTATAACTTTTCCCTTATTTTCTGAAAATTTGAATCCTATAGAGTTCATTAACCCCGAATCAATACAATAAACTTTTTTAGGAGCTATAAATTGTTGTTTCAATTTAAAATCAAATCTTTCTAATCTAAATATCAGAAAAGCATTTTCAAGGTATGAAATCCAATTAGATATTGTAGATACATGTTTAATATTAAATATTCTTGCTAATTTACTGTAAGTTATTTCTCCAGAAGAATTTGTTATAAGATATTTAGCAAGTTTCTTTATTTCTTCTTTTTTAGAAATATTATGCCTCAATAAAATATCTTTTGTGAGTATATCCTCATAAATTTTTGAAATCATTCCTTTTCCAAATTTATATGCTTCTGGAAATCCCCCTATTTCAAGATATTCCTGCAAAGTTTTCATAATTTCTGCTTTTTCTTGTGTTGTATATACTTTATTTTCTTTAACTTCCTTTAATTTCAAAAATTCTTTAAATGAAAAAGGAAATAAAATTATATCCAAATATCTCCCAGTTAAATGAGTTGATAGCTCTCCAGATAAAAGCTTAGAGTTGCTTCCAGTTAGAATTATCTTTTTTGTTCTTCTTAATCTGTTTACAAATAGTTCCCAATTATCTACATTTTGAATTTCATCTAAAATTATGTAATCTATGTCTTCATAAAGTTCATAAAATGATTCTAAAATCTTATTCAAATCGTCACTTTTTAATCCTGCTAATCTTTCATCATCAAAGTTAATATATGCGAATTTGTGCGGTTTTGCTAATAAATAAGAAAAAATAGACTTTCCACATCTTCTTATTCCTAAAATGGCAAGTATATTAGGATATTTTAAGGATTCTTTACTTTTGTTTAATCCGGTTCTTTCTATTATTTTTTCTTCTTTTTCTATCTTTTCCAGTTCTTCTCTTTGCTCTTTAATTATACTTTTAAAATCCATATTATAGTAATAGAAAGGTTATTTATAAAGCTTTCTATTAGCATTAGTAAACTTTAAGATGTTAACGCCCCCCGAAACATATAGTTAAGTGCTCCCCAAACCTCAGCGTCGATAAGCTTTTGGAGACTTGAACCTAAGGATTAACGCCCAATGTCATTAAGTTAAGCCTTAACTTTTTTCTTGGTAACAATAACATAAACCCTCTTTCCTAAATACTTTCTTGGAACATCTGCTTTAGCAGAAGTTCCGATTGGAGTTACTACTCTTTCTAAGAACCCTTCTATTTCTTCATCCTTCAATACAAGTTTTCCTTTATTTAACTTTATTATTCTCATAATAAGATAACTATAGATATCTTTATAAATCTTTCGGCATTATACCTTTTATGAAAAGAAAGAAGAAAAAGAGTGAGAGATTTATTAATTACATTAGAAATAAAATTTATTCTAAACAATTTTTAGAATCAAATAGAAAATCTGATAAAGATTTTACAAGAAAAAGAAAGCTGACTTTTCCAAAAATAATCTTGTTCATGTTAAATTCTATAAAAAAATCTTTACAAAAAGAACTTACAGAGTTCTTTCTAAATTTTTCTAGCGAAAAGAATATAACCAACTCTGCTTTTTGTCAAAGCAGAATGAAATTAAGTCATACAGCATTTATAGAATTAAACGATGGCATAATTAAAGAATTTTATACTGATAATGTGTTTGATTTATGGAATAGATTTAGATTGCTGGCAATTGACGGAAGCAGACTTCAGCTTCCACTTTCTTTAGAGCTTATTGAAAATTTTGGCTTTGCAGAAAATCAGGGAGCAGTTCCTGTTCCAATGGCACAAGCTTCATATTGTTATGACTTGTTAAATAATATGATTATAAATTCAGAAATAGATAGATATGAAACCAGCGAATACAATTTAGCTTTAAAGCACTTACAAAAATGTCAATTTGAAAAAGATTTACTGATATATGATAGATATTATGATAGAATGTGGTTTATGTTCTATCATATATTAAAGCAAAAAGATTTTATTATAAGAATGGCAAGAAATTCCATTACTGAAGTCCAAAACTTTTTTAGTTCTGAAGATGAATCCAAACTAATTGAAATCACTAAATTACATCACGATTCAAAAGAACAGCTTAGAAAATTAGGTCTTGAATTTAATCCTTTCAAAATAAGACTTGTAAAAGTAATTCTCGATAATGGTGAAATTGAAGTTTTAGCAACCTCTCTCCTCGATGAAAATAAATATTCTAATAAAGAATTTAAAGAGCTTTATGGAAAAAGATGGGGCATTGAAACAAACTTTGATCATTTGAAAAATCATTTAATGATTGAAGATTTTACAGGCCTTTCAAGTTTATCAGTTTTACAGGATTTTTTTGTAAGCATGTTTATGGCAAACATGCAACAGATTTTTATTAGTGAAGCGCAAGATGAATTGAAAGATCAAAAGAAAGATACAGAATACGAATATAAAATTAATAAAAATCTCTCCTTCGGTTTTATGAAAGATAGATTTATAAAAATATTATTAGATAAAAATGCTGATAGAAATATAAAAGATTTAAAAGAATTATTTAAAATAAACCCTTCTCCAATTAGAAAGGGAAGAAGTTTTCCTAGAGTTTTTCATCAATTCAGAAAGAAGTTTTACATAAAAAAGAAGAGGGTTGTTTGATATCTTTAGTATTATTCTTAGAAAAAAATTAGCTTGGCTTATTTAATTCAATAGAAATTTTGGCATTAGGAAAGCTTTTGGTTTAAAATCCTGCAAGTTTGAAGATTATTTTTAAGAAATTTATCAAGGAGAAATTCCTTAACTTAATGGAATTGGATTAATGCCCCCACGAAGATTCGAACTCCGGTCTTTTCCTCCGCAAGGAAAAATTCTATCCACTGAACTATGGGAGCTTTAAAAATTTTCGTTTGTTATACAAACTACTTGCTATATATTATAATAATTGCTTATATTTAATCCTGAGCATTTTATTTTTCAACATAATTTATACATTAAATATATTTTTATATATATTTTGAATTATAATCGTCTTTATATTTATTCATTGATATGAAGTAGTAAGAAAGATATTTATAGGAAATTTTAGATTTTAAGATATTAATCTACAAAAAGAGAGCGATGAAAAACTATTTCATAACATCAGAATCTGTAACTGAGGGGCATCCTGACAAGATTTGTGATCAGATAAGTGACGCTATTCTTGACAATCTTCTTGTGCAAGACCCTTATTCAAGAGTTGCTGTTGAATGCCTTGTTACAACAGGCAGTGTTCATATTGCAGGAGAAGTTACAACAAAGGGTTTTTTAGATGTCCAAACTATTGCACGCAGGACTTTAAAAGAAATAGGATATACAGATCCAAAATTTGGAATTGATGCAGATGATGCTGGAATATGGGCTTCTATTCATTCGCAGAGTTCTGATATTTCAATGGGTGTCAGTGAATCAAACAATAAGGAGCAGGGAGCAGGAGATCAGGGAATGATGTATGGATATGCTTGCAATGAAACTCCTGAATTAATGCCGATGCCAATTATTCTTGCACATAAACTAACTAAAAAATTAGCAGAAGTTAGAAAAAATAATTCAATAAAACATCTTGGTCCAGATGGAAAATCGCAGGTTACAATAGAATATGTAGATGACAGGCCAAAAAGAATTGATGCGATAGTAATTGCACAACAGCATAAAGATGAGATTTCAGAAGATGAGATAAAGTTGGAGATTTATGAAAAAGTCGTAAAACCTATTTGTGGTAAAATGATGGATTTGGAAGAAAAAAATAAATTTTTTCCCTCAAACTCCATAAATACAAAATATCCTCAAGTATTTATGGATGAAAATACAAAGGTTCATATTAATTCAACTGGAAGATTCGTAATTGGAGGGCCTGAAGGTGATACAGGAGTTACTGGAAGAAAAATAATTGTTGATAGTTATGGGGGGATTGGAAGGCATGGAGGAGGGGGATTTTCAGGAAAAGATCCTTCGAAAGTAGACAGAAGCGGGGCATACATGGCTCGTTATATTGCAAAGAATATTGTTGCAGCAGAGCTGGCTGAAAAATGTGAAGTTCAGTTAAGCTACGCAATTGGTGTCAGCCAACCAACTTCAGTCAATGTAAATTGCTTTGGAACAAACAAGATTTCAGAAGAAGATATAATGAAATTGATATTCAGAATTTTTGACATGAGGCCAAAAGCAATTATAGAGCATTTAGATTTAAGAAGACCTATTTATAAAAAAACATCTTCTTATGGGCATTTTGGAAGAAATGATGAGGATTTCACCTGGGAAAAAACTGATAAAGCAGAGGTTTTAAGACAGCAGGCTGGAATGTAAGAATATTTTTATTGATTTTAAAAATATTTATAAAGATGGTTTTTTTAGATAAATCATGAATAAAAAAATATTTGTGGTGCATGGATTATTCTTTATATTTGTAATGTTTGGAATTTGGTTTATTTCTGCGGAATGCACTGATAGTGATGGATTTGGCTATGATACCAAAGGAGAAGTGAATATTAGGTCTTTTGATGATAATCTTACTCAAAATTATAATGATGCATGTGTCTATAAATTAGAAGAAACAAATGTGCAGCATTATGTCAAAGTTGATAAAATTCTATATAATAATTTAGCTGAATGTTCTGAAGATAATTGTTATGTTGCAGAAGCAATTTGTTCTTATAATGAACTAAGCTGGCAAGTTTCAAAATGTGCCAATGGCTGTAAAGATGGAGCTTGTATTTCTGGAACTTCCACTTCCAATACTTCAGCTGATTGCAAAAATCTCTATTGGTTTGATTCAACTTCCAAGGAATGCGGATACAAAGAATTTTGCGGGGCATATATGTATTATGGATTAAAAACTTTTGATAATGAGGACAAATGTGAAAAAGAATTAAATGAAGATGAAAATGAAGATAATCAAAATTTAAGTGAAGATTCTAGAGAAAAAAATTCCGAAAAAGTAACCTGTGTTTTTAAAAATTCTCAAATAGAGCAAAAATGTTATTTAGGAAAAGGCGAGGGATTGCACAAAGGTGTAAGCTGTAGTGGGGTTGGAAGCTGTGTTATTGAGGTTAATGGTAAGAAAGGCGGAGAAATAACTTGGAAAAGTTCTTGCGGAGGTTACCAGTACACTAAACAAGATGAAATTGATGATACAATAGAATTTGATTGCAGTGGTGGAGAGTCTAATATAACTCTATTAAAAATAAATGACGTTAAATATGCATATTGGCAGTGCTATGATGGAAAAGAAGGCAAAGCGGGTGACGGAGAATCTTGCTATCCTTCAAAAAGACTTCAGAAAAGGGCAAAGGAGGATTGTAAAGAGCATTGCAAAGGTGAAAAGTGCGGTGTAAATAGTTTTTCAGTTGGAGGAAATTGTTATTTAGAAGAGTATGTTGGCGATACTAATGCTGAAGATATTGAAAATATTTATGATTCGAATGCTTCTGAATTTAAAGCTGATTTGATTTGCAAAGACTCATGCCCTTTTGAAGACAAATGCTATCCCTTTGGATACAGAAAAGCAGAAAAATACTGTTCAGACAATGGAGCATTTATCGAGCAATTAAAATCAGATGAAACCTGCGATAATAATTTTGAATGTTCTTCAAATGTTTGTGTATCTGGAAAATGCATTGATGCAGGTTTCTTGCAGAAAATAATGAATTGGTTTAGAAAGTTGTTTGGCGGATAAATCTAATATTTATTAATGTTATTCTAGATAGGAAGAGGTTGAACAATTTTGTTACAAGAACAAGTTTCTTATTATTCTTTTGTATCAATCCAAAGACAAGCATCGGATAAGGCTTTTTTTCTAATTTCATATTCAGCTCCAGAAGTTAATCTATTTCTAACTTCTATTGTATCACTCATTGGGTATAATGCAGGCTTTAATCCTTCATCATTCAAATTTAAATCTGTTAGTTTAACTTTTTTAGAATGAACTGCTTTAACACATAAAAAATGCTCTTTGCGTACGCTATGGGCTTTAGCCCATAAAAAGCAAAGGCATTTTTTGGGTGATCAAGAACCAGACACGCCATGTGGCTTTAGCCCATGGTTCTTGACAAGTTTATTACTATTAGATCTGATACACTTCCTTGATAAACTACTTCAATTTCTTTATTATTAACTTCAAAAAGTACAACATTCAATGGGACAAAATTAGGACCTATTTTATCAAAATATCTAACAACATGACCTACTAGATTAGGTAATTCTTCTAATCTTTCAACTATATTTACTTGATGTCCTCTCATTATGACTTTAAGAAAATGTCTTTATTTTTAAGGATTACTGCACTATAAAATTGGATATATATTATTTATTGTTTTTTATTTTGTAAATTTTTCACTAACTTTTCCAATTTGCATTGTTACCATAACTGCAATTATTGTAACAACAATTGCATAGACCAGCATTGCTGTAATTGAATCTGTTGTTCCAAAAACATATTTGAATATTGCCTGAATTGCACCATTCCAGGCTAATGCCGCAACCAAGCCAAATGCAGCTGTTGACAACGCAGCAATTTGTTTTAATATTTCCTGTTTCATTTTAACATCTTTTTTTTATTTTTAATTTATATATTGAAAACCTTTTTTGCATTATTATACATTATATCTTCCTTATCTTTTTCTGACAATCTTAACTCATCTAAAATCCCCCTTTGTTCTTTTAGAATATTCTCTCTGTAGCCGCCTGGAAAAATTCTGGTATCTGAGCCGAATATTATATTTTGAGGGGTAAAAACTTTAATAGTCTTTTCAAAAACATCTTTTAGTGAAAAAGGATTATCCTGATAATCAATCCAGTTATTTGTTCCAGAAGTGTCAACAAATAAATTATCCTGCTTGTATTTTAACATAAGCAATTCTCTGAAAAAACCAGCTCCAAAATGCGCTATTGTAAAATTAATGTTTGGAAAATCTCTTAGAACTCTTGAAAGCATTACAGGATTTCCATGAAAAAGGTCAGATTTTCCCCCAATTGTCATGCCAAAATGAATCACTATTGGCAATTTCATTTTTTCACAATACTCATAAATAGGATTGCAGTCACAGCTTACATCAAAGCCATCATTAGTTGCATATAATTTTACACCCTTCATGCTATTATTATATTCAGCTTTGAGAATATCAAGGGCATTTGGAAGCAAGGGATTAATTCTTGCAAATCCTACAAAACGATTGCTTGAATTTATAAATTCTGTAAAATCTTCATTCAGATGAGCTGTTGCCATGAAGACTGTTTTTTCTATTTCATTTTTATCCATTGCATCAATCCAGGATTCAACATGCTCTTTAACAGAGTGTTTAGCCCATTCCTGATTCATATATTTTAAAATATGAGGGCTTATTTTCATGCTTTTGGCAATGGATTCTGTAATCATATGCGCATGCCCGTCAATTATCATTTTCGTAACATTTCCTTTAAAGATGATAGTTAATCTTCTTTTTAATCAGGTTTGTTTTCTTTATATAATCTTTCAATCTCTGATGCAATAAAAAAATCCATGTCAGTTACTTTTCCTCCAACATCAAATCTCTGCAATTCAAATAATATTTTTGAATAAAAAATATGGATGTCCGGATGATGGTCTTTCATCTCGCAAATAGGTGCCAACCTTACTGTAAATGCAAGGCAATCCATAAAATCCCTGAACTTAAACTCTTTTTTTATTTTATTCTCTTTATATTCCCAGTCAGGAAATTCTTTTAATTTTATCAAAATTTCTTTTTCATTTAGGATATGAATATCTTCTCTCATTTAATGATTAAATTATGTTTATTTATTATGCCAAATAAATATTTAAAAGTTGCAGAATACCATTAAATAGCAGCCATATTGCAATAGCATAGTTAAGGGATTTTGGCCAGATAAGTATTATTATTCCAAATATAATTGCTAAAATAGCTGAAGTAATTACAATTGTAAATGCCATTTTGTTTATAATTTACCTCCTTTTTATATCAAAAACCTAAAATTTCATTAATAAAAATTAAAGTTATTCGATTTTGCTGAATCTCTTTGTTAATAATCAAAATTTTACTTACATTGCTTCTTTCAATTCCATAAGCTTTTTTTGCTCTTTCACTTTCAAGAGGCAAACTATGATTGTATATTCTTTCAAATCCCTGTTCCATATTTTTAACTATTTTTTGTGTTCCAACTAAAAAGATTACATTTTCTGCACCATAAGCATATGCAGGCAATTGGCTTCCTGTATTTGAAGCTATCATTAATTTTCCATCTTCTGTTACTGCATGAACACTTCCAATTGTCCAATCCGGAGCTGAGCCTAATTTTTGCATTTCTCTTGATTGATTTTGACTAGTCATAGATATTAATTTATTTCTTACAGAATCATAATTTTTGGATTCGTTGATTTCTTTTGGAATCCCCATTGCTTCTAAAGTTATTGAGGTCATTGAGAAAACTTCAGCCCCTTTGGGAATCATTTGAAGGACTTTTTCTTTTGCCTGCTCTTTAGTTTCAACTAAAAAGGCATTAATTCCATTTTCTTTTAAAGCTGAAATTGTCTTTTCAGTTCTTTTTGCATTTGCTAATTCATTAAATTGTTTTATCATTTTATCTTAAAAAAAGGCACAAAAAACCAGTTGCTTAAAAAATCTTTTGATTTTTACCTGCTAATTCAAAAATATGGTTTTTTGGCTTAATTCAATAATGGTACAGAGTAAAAAACTACCTTATAAATGATTTAATTATGCACTGTAGTTTTTCACTCAACATTCTCTTTCGAGTTCTGTTATTTCTTCGTCTACTTCTCCTACTTCATTTGCCAACGCTTCTCTGTAGCTTCTAAGATTTTTAATTCTGTCTTCTCTAGTCATTGCTGATGCTGGTATAGAGCAACATTCTCCTTCCAATTCATACATTTCCATGTTTTTATTCTCTTGATTTACAAGAGCCTCCTTACAATTGATTATTTAAAGCAAATATAAAAAACCTTAATATTTTTTTAAATTTTGCCAAAGGCCGATTATATTACCCTCGCTATCCTTTACATAAGCCATAAAACCCATATCACTTACCGGAGTTTTATCTGTTAGCAATTTTCCTCCATTTTTCTTAGCCAAGATAAGAGAATGATCTATATTATCTACGGTTATTGTTATTACTGGTGATTTAATTTCATTATTTCTTTTTATCATTCCTCCATTAATAACACCTTTTTCTTCAATCATTCCTTTATCATCTGTTTTTCCTGTATGAACCATGGTATAGGCCATATTTGGAACATCAATCATATTCCAATTAAAAGTATCCTTGTAAAACTTTTTTGCACGGTCTAAATTATCTAGTGGAATTTCAAAATGCTGTACTTTATCCATTTTTTTCTTTAACCTCCTTTTTAATATTTTGACATTTTAATATGACTGAATTCATGCAGAATCTTAATCCAGTTGGTTTAGGCCCATCTATAAAAATATGTCCATGATGCCCTTCACATTTTGCGCATAATACTTCAGCTCCATCAATTCCAGTTGGAATTGGTTTGATTATAAGGCTATCTTCTGAAAAAGGAGCAAAAAAGCTAGGCCATCCTGTTCCAGAATTGTATTTTGTTTCAGATGAATATAAAGGATTTCCACAAGCCACACATAAATAAACTCCTTTTTCTTTATTATTTAATAAACTTCCTGTAAACGCCTTTTCAGTTCCGCCTTTCCGCAGTATTCTATATTGCAAAGGATTTAGAATTTTTTTCCATTCTGAATCTGTTTTAATTGTTTTTTGAATCATATTTATATATTACATTTAATCTTTTGATTTTTCTGAAAATATTTTTGATGGTATTTTTCTGCCTGGTAAAATTCAATTGCTTTTTTTATTTCAGTAGCAATTGGCCTGGCAAATTTCTTTTGCAGTTTATTTTTTGATTTTAATGCAGTTTCTTTTTGTTTTTTATTCAAATAAAATATTGCTGATCTGTAATTTGATCCTATATCTGCACTTTGCCTGTTAATCAAGGCAGGATTATGAATTTTCCAAAATATATCAACCAATTTTTCATAACTTATCTTTTTTGGATTAAAAGTTATTTTAATTGATTCTGCATGGCCGGTTTTTCCAGAGCTAACCTGCTCATAAGTTGGATTTTTAGCATAACCTCCAGTATAACCTATTTCAGTTTCTATTACACCAGGAATTTTTGAAAAAACATCTTCCACATGCCAAAAACATCCTGCTGAAAATATTGCTGTTTCTTTTTTTTGATTCATTTCATTATTTTTAAAATTTGGTTTAGTTAAAAAGAAAAAAAGAAAAAAAAATTTACATCTTAGGTTTATTCCTTCTGTTTCAATAAATCCTGCTCTTATTGCTTCTATTTAAACAGGCATCCATGGTTTATCCATTACTGGCCAGATAGTCCCTCTGGAATAGCTGTTTAAATTATCCTTGCATTGAAATTCTTCTATTTTTGCTTTCTTATCATGCAAAACCACGCAGGCATCATTTTTCTTTGCCATATTTCTTGCATATTCAATAGCATCGTTTTTATTTTCAAATATTTTTGAAGCTTTCTCTGCGTCTTCATGTTTTACAGCCCAGGATTTTTTTCTTGGAACTACATGCTGATTTTTTATATTTGCCATTTAAATTTTGCAATCTCATATTTTTTATTCTTATTTTAATATGAAATTGCTTGTTACCTCCTTACAATTATTTTTAATACATGGAATTATTCTATTATGACCTCTTCAATTCTCTCAAAAATCTTTAATTTTTCTTTTTCCGGAATTTCTTCATCTAATTTTGGATAAAAGAATTCACACTCGAATTTTAAATAAGCATCAAGCAACCGCCTTGCTTCTGAAATATCCGGCTTTATATTATTAATCAGATTTTCTTCAATGCTATTTAAAAGCCATAATATTTTTTCATGCTCCATTAGTAATTGATTATTCTTGCATAAATTCCTTGCTTTAGTTTGTGAGAAAGAATAATTCTATCAATATTAAATTCATTATATGATTTATTAATCATATGAATATTAATTCATACAAGTATATAAACTTTGCGAATTTCGTATAATTATTATATAGTAGTTAAATGTCAGAATTTCACATTTTTATACATGTGGTAAAGTTAGCATGTGAAATTCTGAGCACACTAAAAAACTTTCATAAATTTTTGGTGAAATCAAAATTAAGCATTAGGAGTTCCTGCAAATCTGCTCTGCCCTCCTCCAGTTTCTCCACCTAATTCCAATGGCAGAGTTTGGAATCTTGAGCCATACAAAGAATGATGGATAGATGGGTTTACAGCTCCTCTTTCAGAATAATATGGTGCCTGAAGCCCATAAACCTGCCCAAAATAAGGACTTCCTTCAAAAAATTGCCCTGCACTGGATTCCAAAACATAAGGAAAAGGGCTTGTCTGAAAATGCTGAAAAAATTGTCCCCCTTCAAAAATCTTTTTTCCTTTTGCTTTTCCTTTTTCCAGAACTTCAAGGACATCTTTGAAAGGAACAGAACCCATTCCTGGAGGCAAATCTGTGTGTGTTGTTCCGAAATTATCATTAAAATGAACATGCTTGACAAAAGGTGCTATTTCTTTAGTTTCTTTAGTTATTTTTTCAGGACCAAAACCCTGTTTTCTTATCATTGAAATATGAGAAGTGTCCCAGGTTGCTCCTATTAATCTTTCAGCTGCATTTTCTGCTTCTTTTTGAGAAAGTCCATGCTCTTGCATTAATTTTTTTTCAAATTTATTCCTTGTTGTTTCAATTAATTTTTTTAATTCTTTTCCTGAAGACATAGCCTGCCCATAAGGAGGATTTTCAATTGAAATAATAGGAGATTTATCTCCAAATTTTTCATAGGTTTTTAATGCAACATTGCTTAAAGTATCACTTGTTTTTTCTCTTGCAAAATCCTCAACCTGCTTGTATTTTTCAGGAATTTTCCAGCCGCCTGCTTCAGCAGCGTTTGCATCAGTTATTACCTGCATGGATTGCATTAAAGTCTGTAAAGCATGTGAAAGAGCTCCAGGATTATGAGGGTCGTGTCTGTATTCAGAAAAACCTTTTTTATAATCTTCAGCAGCTTTTTTTAAAAGTGTTCTTGTTTTTTCATCTGAAAATTTGTATGCATTATGATAAAGAGCATTTAGGCTCATGGATGCATTTTTATAATAAGCCATTGCATTATCAACTTGTTGTGCAGCTGTTTTTTGTTCAGGTGTAAAATATTTAGGATCTGCATTATTAATTATAGGATAAAATTTAGCAGCTAGTTCATCTGCTCTTTCTTTATAGAAGAGTAACTGCGCTAATTGCTGGTCCCAGTGAGATTCATTGATTAGCTGAAGCTCTTGTTCAGGAGTCCTTACTATTCCTTCTTGCCCTGGATAATATTTTTTCTCTCTCTCTAAATTTTGAAATCTTCCTGATTCCTGGTCAACTGCAATTATTCTTGCATAAACTTCTTTTATTCCTGCTTCTTTTTCTTCAGGAGTTAATAATTCTTTAATTGCAGGCATTATTTCAGAACCAGGAATAACACTTGCATGAATTGTTACTGGAATGTTTCCATCTGGATTCAAGTCATGTCCCCTTTCAACGAAATTTTCAAATTGTCTTTGGACTGCTCTTTGATTTTCTTCTGACCATCCTTCTTGAGTAAATCCTGCTGGATCAAGGGTTGGAGCATGAAGAGTTGATTCAGCACCTGTTAATTTATTTAATCTGTTAATTTCCTTGAACTGTTCTTTGGGAATCATTTCTAAAACTTTATCATCAATAACAGAAACTTCTGTAACTTTCATCCCCTGATTCAATAAATTATTAATCTCTTTTAATTGATTAGCTGTCTGGATGCTTGTTGTTCCCCCAATAGTTCCTGGAGGAATCCTATAACCTGTAAAATGATAATTAGGGTCAAGGAGATAAGTTGTTCCTGGATAAAGTGTTTCGTAGTTTGTCATTTTTATTAATGTGATAAGGATGGGAAGTGATGAGATTGTTAGGTTATGTAAGGGTTGTGGTTGATTAAGTTTTATTTATTAAATTTCTTTTTTTATATACTCATTTTTATTGCACTTTTTTCCTGTATTATAGAAAAAAACTATGTTTTTAAAATGTTCGATTATTTTTATTAATGTAATGCAGGATGGGAATATGTAAAGTAAGAGAGCGTTATTGATTATCAAAATAAACTATATCCTTTTGCATGATTGCCATAACATCCTAATTTTTTTATTTATAATATTTATTCGATTATTTTTAATGCTCTTCTTTCCATCCCATGCTTCTTCTCTGGTTTCCTCTTTGAAAAGGAAGTCCTCTCTCTTCTCTTATTTTTTCAGGAGCCTGGATATAATTATCACCTTGTCCTTGAACCCCTCCTGAACCCATAGGATATCCAAGTGCAGTTTCCTGCCATCTTTTCATATTAATTTCCCTTGCCAAATTTGCTGTTGAAGCACCTCCGGTTGCATCAACTCTTTCATTGTTTCTTATTGCTTCATATGCTGCACCATTATAGCCAGAACCATATTGAGGAGCATTATACATCATTGGAGTTTCTGATTCTTCTGTTCTTTGTGTTTGTTGCTGGGCTGGAACTTCCTCCAAACCTCTTTCCAAATTTTGAACAGGTTCTGATTCAAGAGAAGCTGAAAAAGAAGAGCTTCTGCTTCTGAATCCTGGAGAAAAAGAACCAAAATTATCTTCAAAGATATTTTGAACATCTTCTTCTGATTCTTCAATCTCTTCCTCTTCTGATTCCAGATTTTTATCAGATTCAAAATCTTTAGGTTTTGTTTTATTAAAATCTACTTTTGATTCTTCATCAGATTCATCTGGTTCGTTATAATCTTCTACGAATCTTTTTTCTTTTGGCATAGTTAGTATCTAAATTATTTGTTATTTAAATCGCAATTTATAGTGAAAGACATAAATATTTCACTTATTTTTTATGTCTTTCCCTTGATAGCAAAGGCGCAACTGAGGAAATATCAGCGTCCTTTGCTATATTTATTAATCTAAAATCACTTTTCGCGAATCTTCCATTTATTAAGCGGATTCTCCGTTTATTAATTAGGATATTGAATTATTTAAGAGTTGTGATTTAGAAATCTATTTGACAATCCTATAATAACTTATAGTGAATAACATTAATTTTCGTATATTTATTATGTTATTCCCTAATAAGCAAATAACTATATTATGTCCGATTACAAGAAAATTTTTTAAATTTTCTGTACAGAAAATCTTCCTGAAAAGATTTTCTTGTATTGAAGTTATTTGCTATAATGATAATAAGAGAATTGTTAGCAAAATAAAAAAGTGTTTCAACAACTTCTTACAACTAACTCTTTATTTAATAATTTTATACTCCAAAGAATTTTTCAGCTTCTGATGTTGGAGCATGATGCGAAGCATCGACTGTGTATGGAAATGAAGCCATTCCATGGCTTTTCTTATAAACTTCGTATAAGTCAAAGCTGTTATTTATTGCATTTGCCTCCGCTAAATTTCTTATATATTTTTCAGCATAGGAATCCGGCTTTATTCCTTTTTCCTTTAATTCTTTTATTTTTTTCTTTAGTTTTTCTTCCTTATCTTCTTTATTTTCCTCTTTTTTGGATTTAAAAGAAAAAAGTGCTGAAAAAGGATTTGATTCTTTGCCTTCTTTTTTCTCCTTTTCTTCTTTCTCATCCCCTAGTAATTCATCAATATCAATTTTTAATTGCTCCAATGATTCATCTGTCATGCCTTGAACAAATTTAAGTGCATGATTAAAGTCAGAATCATCTAATCTATCCTTGAATAAAGCTATTTCATCCTCGTTTAAAGCATAAGCTTTGAAAGTAACCTCCGCTTTTCCTCCAAATAAATAATGCTGCCCCATTTTAGAAGGAATTCCCCTAAAATTAAAATCAATAATAGATATTGCACTATAGGCTCTAAGTTTTTTTATTTTTCCAAATTCTTTTGGCAAAATTTTTGCTATGATTGCCTGTTTTACATCAACTGATGAATGAGCCATTAAAGTAAGCTCTAAAATTATTGTATTAAAAACACTCACCAAGGCTGGATTTGAATATAATTTTTCATTTGCAGTCAATTGCTGAGCTGCTCTTAAATAAGGTTTTGCCCATCTTGCATTTAGTTTTAGGGATTCAACCTGGCTTTTTAAATAAGTTTTTTCAATCTCAAATCTTTTTTCCAGTTCTGCTTTGCTTCGTTTTTGCCATTCAAGAAATTCTTGCAATCTAGGTTTTAGAATCCTTTTGACTCTTTCATTTAAGTCTATTTTATCAACTTCATTTAAGGAGGAAACAGTCATAAACGCGTCCCTTAAAGTAACAAAATTCAGATTTCCAGAAGATAATGCATTAATGCTTCCCTGCCCTCTCTGCATATCAACTTTATCCATCCAAATTTGTTTTAATGCTAATAGCCCTGCCTCTGCTTTTAGTTTGTCTTTAGATTCTGCTTGTTCATAATGACTCATTCTTATTTTAAACTCTTTTAAATCATAAATAAGATTTAGAACTCCTTTTAAAATATTATTTATTGTTCCTAGAACTCTTGAAGCTTCCTGTTGCATCTGGCTTGACTTTCCCTGCAATTCTGAAAAATGCCCGCTTCCCGGAGAAGAAGCAAAATTATCCACAAGCTTTTCAACTTTGCCTACTCTTTTTTGTGCAAAATCCAAAATCCAGAAATATAATGGTTCAAGAGTTTCTGAAGAAGAATCGTAAATTAATCTGGATTCTCCTGATGGAATATTTCCTAATTTTTTCTTTTTTTTATAATAAGGGCTTACTTCTGCTATAATGTCATCTATTTCGTTCATGTTTCACCTTTTTGATAATTAATTCAATATTAACAAGTAGAACATATTTTTAAATGTTAGTAAGATAATTTAAGTATTTTTATGATTAATTTGATGCAGGAGTGGATTGTTAATTTGCACTATTGCCATAACTTCTTTTTAAAATCTTAATAATAAATTATAATATTATTTCTTCTTTATCATACAGGAAATTTTAAAAATTTCCTGTCTAATTCGAAGCTTTTTATCGCTTGCGAATTAAATCCATCATGGATTTTCTTTCAAACTTTATGACCTCGCCAGTATTTGCATCTATTATTATATGCAGAATAATGAGCCCTTCCAGCATGCAGGTTAGATTCCAAACCTGCTTTCCTTCGTATTTTTGAAGAGCTGAAATAATTTTAGAGAACTTTGCAGATATTCCATTATCTAAAGCCTTAATTTTTGCAGTTGATTCAGCTTCGTCCAGGTCAATTTTAAAATCAGGATTAACAGGTTCCAGTGTTGGAAACTCTTTGGTTTTAATCAATTCGTCTTCATTCATTTTTATTTTTCCAAGTTCATTCATGGAAAAAGTGAAAATTTTTTCCCCTGCCTTAAAATCAATGCTTCTTTTATTGTCATTGCCAAAAAAATCAGTTATAAAAAATCCTGTGCAGAACTCTGCTTCTGGGAATTGTTTTTTAAAATCTTTGAAAATTTCTGATGAGGTTATTGTTTCATAGGTTTGTTTGAATGTCATGGGGGTAGTATATAGATAAAAGATAGTATATAAATAAATCTTAAAGATTTATTCAAGCGATAAATGTTGATGATAAATCATCAATCGTTTTATTTCCTTTATCCAAATGATATTTGCTGATGAATTGGAATTCATCAGCAATATTTAAGTTTTTGCTTTTAAAACTGAAACTATATTTGCTATCAATGAAGATAGTAATCCAAAGGCACTTATTAATAATCCTTAAATATCCAGTGCATTTACCTTTAATAAGTTTATTGTGAAATAGATAAAGATTATAAAATTAATCATCTGCGAGAAAATTGATAATGCATCTCCTGCCTTCATTTTTAACTTAACAGAGCCCTTATTATTCCATAAACTAATAATAATAAAGCTATAACTCCTATCCCCCAGGCTATTATCTGCAGTTTTTTTAGAGTATTTTTTTCCATATTATAATACACTAAATGGGTTTTATTAATGTTTCTTTTTATTGGGTTGTAAATCAAACAACACTTATTTTCTATCAAAAATGGAAAGGAAAGATTTTTAAATGTTAATCTAATAGAAAAATTATGATACAAGTACATCATCCAAATCCTTTCGGTGTTTATGCTGAACTAAGAAGGCAATTATATCAAGAATATTTAGCTAAGCGAAGAGATCTACCAACAGAAGGATTAAGAAGAGAAATAGACTCTTATGAAAGTAAAACTGCTGTTGGAAGATTTTTTGTTAGGGTTTTTTCAGATGAAGGATTAATGCTTAGAATAAAGGCATCTAAGCAAGTTTTAAGCGAAAGAGTTTGTAGCTGATAATCTAACATTCCAATGATTTGGTAATTCTCGAAAGATTTATAATAAACTATTTGCTTTAGAATTAATAAGAGAGGCTGAAATGAATTTTATTAATTATGCCTTGATACTGCAGATACTCATATTGATAAATCCATTATCCTCTTTTCCAGTCCTTGTTTCTGCATATGAAAATAAAATGAAAGTCAAAAAAATAGCTCTTGTTGCTGTTTTAGTTGCATTTATTCTTGCTTTGATTATTGTTCTTATAGGGCCTTATTTATTTGAAGTTTTCAAGATAACCATTGATTCCTTCAGGATTGCTGGAGGAATTGTTCTTTTGCTTTTGGGACTTGATAGGATAAGGTCAAGCCAGGAAAAAAAGAAATTTACAAAAGCAGACAGTATTGTTTCAATCATAGCAACACCTTTACTGACAGGACCTGCTGTTATTTCATTTTTAATGGTTAAGACTTATGAGATTGGAAGAATGAATATTTTATTTGATATTTTTCTTGCATTTGTTCTGGTTGCTATAATATTTTTTATTTTTTCAATTGCTTTGACTAGAATTAATATAAAAGTGATAAATATTAGTTCAAAAATTCTTGGGTTATTCTTGACTGCAATTGCAATTGAGATGATTGCAAAAGGATTGAATAATCTCTTGCTGATAAAACAAGTGGGGGTTATTTAGAATTATTTATGATAATTTTTATAATATTCTGCAAGTCCAGAAAGGTCCATGTCCGCAGTATATTGAGAGAGCTTTTCTGCACTCATTCCTGTTAATTCAATCCCTCTTTCTAGATAGATTCTTATTTTTTGAGGATTTTCTGTTAAATTGCAACAGTCATTTATTATTTCAAAAAGAAGTCTGTATTCATGGTCATTACATAGAGCAGGTTCATTTCCTGCATTAGCGAGAGCCATTCTATAATCAAAGTTTTGTCCTAAAATTCCTTCTAAAAAACATACCATAGGATTTTTTCTTTTGATTTATTCAAGGGATATAAACTAATGATTAATTACACTACGTCATAATACATCCCTCCTTTTCAAAATAGTTTGAAATTCTATCCATAGCCTCTCTCACTGTTTGAAAATTACTATTCTGTAAAACATCTCTGTATACAAAACAAAAAACTCTTTCAAT
>Ga0208375_1000623_pt1 | contig 48844 bp, 38 predicted proteins | sample RifOxyD1_FD_184038 | JGI IMG/M metagenome (GOLD analysis project Ga0208375, IMG submission 184038) | Soil microbial communities from Rifle, Colorado - Rifle Oxygen_injection D1 (SPAdes) | ecosystem: Environmental > Terrestrial > Deep subsurface > Rock core/Sediment | place: Rifle, Colorado... | reverse complement strand
CGGTCAGCGCCTGACCCAGTCTCGGCTTGTCGGACAGATAGATGACCTCCATCACGCATGAGCCGCATTCCCCGTCCTCGCATTCGAAGGGCAGAGGAATCTTGTTCTTCTGCGCCACCTTGAGCAGGGTGTGGGTATCGCCGGCGACGGCATAGACAGTGATGTCTTTTTCCATCAGCGGCGAGTTGAAAGTTACGTTTGCCATGATTTTGGATTCCTGGAAAACCCGGCGGCCCAGGCCGCCGGGCCCCGCATTAACGAATGATGTCGAAGCTGTAGTCGGTCTTCGCCGGGACGATGGTGCTCTTGTCCATTTCGTCGAAGATCTTGTCCAGGATCCACACCAGCGTATTCATCGTGCCCTGGTAGCCCCACACCGGATAACGGTGATGATGGTGACGGTCGAACACCGGGAAGCCGATGCGGATCAGCGGGGTGCCGGTATCGCGCTCAAGGTACTTGCCGTAGGTGTTGCCGATCAGGAAATCCACCGGCTCGGTGTTGAGCAGCGAACGCATGTGCCACAGATCCTTGCCGGGGTAGACATGGCAGTCCTTGCCGAAAGGCGAGCTGTCGAACAAAGCCTGCATCTTGATTTCCCATTCCTTGCCGCCGTTGGTCGACAGCACGTGCGTCGGCTCGGCGCCCAGTTCGAGCAGGAAGCCAGCCAGGCCGTAGCACAGGTCCGGATCACCGTAGATGGCGAATTTCTTACCGTGGATGTGCGCGCTGGAGTCGGCGATGGCGTCCACCAGGCGGCCGCGTTCCTTGGTCAGCGCGTCGGGAATCGGCAAGCCGGTGATGCGCGACAGCTCCATCAGGAACTTGTCGGTTGCCGCCACGCCCACGGGGTGGTTGAAAGCCACGGTTTCCTGACCGGTTTTGGCGATGTAGTCGAGGGTCTTCTCGGTGCAGTACTGCTGCATCGAAATGGTGGCCTTGGCGTTGAGTGCCGCCTTGGCGTCATCCAGCGTGGTGCCGCCGTCGTACATGCGGAATTCGCCGTCGGCCGGGGTGTCCCACACGTCGCTGTTGTCGGCCAGGATGGTGTAGTTCACGCCCATCAGGTCAAAAATGCGTTTGACTTCGCGCAGGTTGCCGACGGTGTAGCCGTCGAAACCGCCGATGAAGTTGATCTTCTCGCCGGGCGTGCGTTCCTTGCCTTCCCAGAAGTGGCTCACGATGCCCTTGAGCGCGTTGTCGTAGCCGGTGATGTGGCTGCCGACGAAAGCCGGGGTATGGGCATAAGGCACCGGGAAATCTGCCGGCACGCTGCCTTTTTCCCGCGCGGTCGAAATGAAGCCGTTGAGGTCGTCGCCGATCACTTCCGCCATGCAGGTGGTGGAGACCGCGATCATCTTCGGCTTGTACATCGAGTGGGTATTGGCCAGGCCGTCGATCATGTTGTTGAGGCCGCCGAACACCGCTGCATCTTCCGTCATCGAAGACGACACGCAGGAAGAAGGCTCCTTGAAATGGCGGCTGAAGTGGCTGCGGTAGTAAGCGACGCACCCCTGCGAACCGTGCACGAAGGGAATGGTGCCCTCGAAGCCGACTGCAACAAACACCGCGCCCAGCGGCTGGCAGGCCTTGGCGGGATTGACCGTCAGCGCCTCGCGCTCGAAGTTCAGCTTGCGGTATTCCCAGCCCTTGGTCCATTCGGCCGTTTCCTCGACTTTTTCGTCGGGATGGGCGAATTCAAAATTCTTGCGCTTGTCGGCGAACATATCCTTGTATTCCGGACTACGGAACAGGTTGAAATGGTCGACTACGTTTTGTACGTCCTGAGTCATTTTGAAACTCCTTCAAATTCTGTGAGGTGTAAGGCGTGAGGTGGAAAGCGCGGGTTCGCCCCTTCGCTCCTCACCCCTCACCGAATACTTACTTCCAGGGCGCCTTGGTCAGGCCCCACACCGGGTTGTTGATCGCCATGTCCATGTCGCGGGCGAAGATGGCAAAGCCGTCGTAGCCGTGGTACGGACCCGAGTAGTCCCAGGAGTGCATCTGACGGAAAGGCACGCCCATTTTCTGGAACACGTATTTTTCCTTGATGCCGGAGCCGACCAGGTCGGGCTGGATCTTCTCGACGAATTTCTCGAACTCGTAGCCGGTCACGTCGTCGTAGATCAGCGTGCCGTCCTTGACGTAGTGCGTGGTGCGCTGATAGTCGTCGTTGTGGCCGAACTCGTAGCCGGTGCCGACCACATTCATGCCCAGATCCTCGTAGGCGCCGATGACGTGGCGCGGACGCAGGCCGCCGACGAACAGCATCACGGTTTTGTCGGCCAGGCGCGGTTTGTACTTCTCGATCACCGCGTCCATCATCTTGCGGTACTTGGCGATCACCTTCTCGGCGCCTTCCTTGATCTTGTCGTCGAAGTGGCTGGCGATTTCGCGCAGGCTGGCTTCGATCTTGGACGGGCCGAAGAAGTTGTACTCGACCCACGGAATGCCATACTTCTCTTCCATGTGGCGCGAGATGTAGTTCATCGAGCGGTAGCAGTGCAGCACGTTGAGCTTGGCCTTGGGCGAGTTTTCCAGCTCGGCGATGGAGCCGTCGCCAGACCACTGCGCGATCACGCGCAGGCCCATTTCTTCGAGCAGGATGCGCGAAGCCCAGGCGTCGCCGCCGATGTTGTAGTCGCCGATGATGGCCACGTCATACGGGGTGCCGACGAACTCGGGGTGCTTGTCGCCCTTGTCGAAAATCCAGTCACGGATGGTGTCGTTGGCGATGTGGTGGCCGAGCGACTGCGACACGCCGCGGAAGCCTTCGCAGCGCACCGGCACGATGGTCTTGCCGTCGTATTCCTTGGACTTCTTCTTCGACACCGCTTCGATGTCGTCGCCGATCAGGCCGATCGGGCATTCGGACTGCACGCTGATGCCCTTGTTGAGCGGGAACAGCACCTGGATCTCGTCCATGATCTTTTCCAGCTTCTTGTCGCCGCCGAAAACGATGTCCTTCTCCTGGAAGTCGGAGGTGAACTGCATGGTGACGAAGCTGTCCACGCCGGTGGTGCCGATGTAGTAGTTGCGGCGTGCTGCCCACGAATACTGGCCGCAGCCGACCGGGCCATGGCTGATGTGGATCATGTCCTTGATCGGTCCCCACACCACGCCCTTGGAACCGGCGTAGGCGCAACCGCGGATGGTCATCACGCCGGGAATCGATTTGACGTTCGATTTCACGCCACAGTCGGGCTTGCCTTCCTCGAAGGTGCCCAGGTGCTTGGCGCGCCGCTTGGCGGTTTTATCCGGATAGACCTCCAGCACCTCCTTGATGAGGTCCTGGTTTCTTTCTTTGACTTGCTCGACTGTGAGGCTCATTTCGCCCTCCTGATTAATGTGAACACTAAACACCGGCATCCCGGTTCCCGGGAAAACTCTGCGAAAAGCGCCGTTCCAAAAGGTCGGCACGCTTGGCAGAGGTCTCCCTCTGTTGAGTCCGCCGCCCTTGCCCGCCCCAGCAAACAGGGTGCGCGCAGGCGACGGGACCCGGTTACGCAGCGGCGGCTTCGGCTGCGAGTTCAGCAGCGGTCTTGCCGACGATGGACTCGTCCACCGGCTTCATGATCCCGTGCTCCATCAGCATGTCTTCCAGCTCGTCCATGGTGATGGGCGTCGGAATCGTGCCGTTGCCGGCGTTGTTGTGGATCTTCTGCGCCAGGTCGCGGTACTCCTGGGCCTGTTTGGAATCGGGCGCGTATTCCAGCACCGTCATCCGGCGCAGCTCGGCGTGCTGCACCACGTTGTCGCGCGGGACAAAGTGGATCAGCGTGGTGCCCAGCTTGGCAGCCAGCGATTCGGCCAGTTCCAGTTCCTTGTCGGTCTGGCGCTCGTTGCATACCAGCCCGCCGAGGCGCACGCCGCCCGAGTTGGCATACTTCAGAATGCCCTTGGAGATGTTGTTGGCGGCGTACATGGCCATCATTTCGCCGGACATCACGATGTAGATTTCCTGCGCCTTGTTCTCGCGGATGGGCATGGCGAAACCGCCGCACACCACGTCGCCGAGCACGTCGTAGGACACGTAGTCGATGCCGTCGTACGCGCCCTCTTCTTCGAGGAAGTTGATGGACGTGATCACGCCGCGGCCGGCGCAGCCGACGCCGGGCTCAGGGCCGCCGGATTCGACGCACTTGATGTTCTTGTAGCCGATCTTCATCACGTCCTCGAGCTCGAGGTCTTCCACGCTGCCGGCTTCGGCGGCCAGGCTCAGGATGGTGTCCTGGGCTTTGGCATGCAGGATCAGGCGGGTGGAGTCGGCCTTGGGGTCGCAGCCGACGATGAGGATTTTCTGGCCCAGGTCGGCCAGAGCCGCCAGGGTGTTTTGCGAGGTGGTGGATTTACCAATCCCGCCTTTGCCGTAGAAGGCAATCTGCCTTAATTTAGCCACGTGTATCTCCTTAAGTTAAAAAATTCAAAATCGATTCACCCTGGCAGCAAGCACTTGGCCGACTCAAAAACTTTGCTGCGCACCTTTCTTCTTCTTCTTATTCGGATACGGATCCGGCAAAACATTCGCTGCACACCCAGTACTCAGCAATGACCGTGCCACTCGCCAAAATGTATGGCAAATTGTTGTTTTATAAGTGTTTTATTTCGTGAATCCGGCGGATTCAGGCTTGTTGCAAACACGACAAATGGCTAAAACGCTGTCGTGAAGGGGACAAGCAGCAGGCGTGGAGAAGCCCCAGGAGCCTGTCGGACAACGAAGCGGGTTGGCTTTCAGCGCGGCGCAAGCGCCAGCGGCAGATCGGTCAGGCGGTACTGGCCGCTTTTGACGGCGCAGGCAAGCTGGCTCAGCGTGATGCCGCCCAGACTGGCGAGGATTTCCTTCTTGACGGGCTTCCACGCGCGATGCAAGGGACAGGCGGTTTCGTCCTTGCAGACTTTGAGGCCGAGCAGGCACTCGCGTTCGACACGCGCGCCTTCGGTCAACAGAACGATATCGAGCAGGCTGGACTGCCGGGCGCCGGCGCTCAGGCTGAATCCCCCGCTGCGCCCGCGCGCCGAATGCAACATCTTTTCACGGGTCAGATTCTGGAGAACCTTGGCCAGATAGTGGGAGGGCACGCCCAGGCTCAGCGCGATTTCACGGTTGAGCACCCGCCGTCCGCGCGGCTGGGTGGCCAGGTAGATCAGCGCCTGAATGGCGTATTGGCTGGTGCGGGAAAAAAACATGGCGCCCTCGATTCCCTTTTTGGGGAAGCAACGTGCGTGCCATACGCCCACGCCCCGCAAGCCGCCACCTAGTGGTCACTGCAGGAGTTCAGCGCGTGTCGCGAACCCTACAACTTTTCCCGCTATGTCCGACATGCGACACGCGCGCGGACTGCCGTTCACACGCAAAACCCCATGCGCGCGCGACCTGCGCTGCCGGAATGATTCTTGCTGTTGAGTGGATTCAATGACCAACACCCGGGAGAAGAGCGATGCAAATCGGCGTAGAGAGCGCAAGGGCGGTGGACAACAAACGCCTGTTCGTAGTGGCCAACGACGACATCACGCGCATGGCGCTGCAGTTCATGCTGCACGACGAGAATGAAACCCATGACCTGACCAGCCTCGAAGCGGCATTCGACAAGGGCCTCGAGTGGAAGCCCGACCTGCTACTGCTCGGCATCGATGTCGTTCACGAACGCGGGCTCGACGTGTTGCCGCTGATCCGCACGCGGCTGGCCGGTGCGAAGATCCTGCTGGTTGCCGACAACCGCGAAGATCCGCTGCTGGCTTCGTGTCAGGGCGCGGGCATCGACGGTCTGCTGGTGAAGCCGCTGACTGTGGAAAATGCGCGCAGGAAGGTGGATGGCCTGCTGGGCCGCAAACAGGCGCTGATCCCGATTCATGCCGCATGAGCCTTGCCGCCCAGCGGGGACACAGCGCCAACCTGGTGGGCGTTCCCACCGGACTGCTGGCGAGCGCGGCATTCAACGCGCTTCCGCTGCCGCTGCATATCCGTGGCGTACATGAAAACCATGCCCGGCTGTTCGACCGCCTGAACGCGGTCGGCAGCCCTACCGAAGCGGGTGACTGCTTTCAGGCCTATATGGACGAAACCTTCAATTTGTCAGCGCAACACGTAGCGCCCGGCAACGCGCCGGCACGGCGTTTTCGCGCCAGTTATCTGCGCCTGCTCAAGGGTTGGGGCTACGACGCCAACAGCCGCGAAGGCGCCGTGCTGAAAGGCTGGGTGGAAAGCCGCTTCGGTTTGTTCCCGACCTTCCACAAGGCTGCGCTGGCGCGCTTTGCCTCCGCCGCGTGGTCGCGTTACGTGGAAGACAAGCTGTCCAGCCGTTTCCACAACAACGACATTCATGGCCAGCTCGACGTGCTGTACGAATTCTGCCAATGGTCGATCAAGCGCTGGTTCCGCCCGGAGCGGCATCCCCTCACCCTGTATCGCGGCGTCAATGACTTTCGCGACATCAGTCTCCTGCGCGGCCAGTGCAGCGGGATCGCGCTGGTCAGGCTGAACAACATCGTGTCGTTCACCGCGCATCGCAGCATCGCCTGCGAATTCGGCGACTCCATTCTGGAAGCCCGCGTGCCCACGGAAAAAATCCTGTTCTTCAATGATCTTCTGCCGCGCCATGCGCTCAAGGGTGAGGCGGAGTATCTGGTGATCGGCGGTGACTATCGTGTTTCGGTCAGCTACCTCTAAAGATGGAAGTGGCTCGCGATGCGTTGTACGAACGTGCATTGGGCGCCTATCTCGGCTTTGCCGTGGGCGACGCCCTGGGCGCAACGGTTGAATTCATGATGCCGTCCGAAATCCAGCACGCTTACGGCATGCACCGCGACATGATCGGCGGCGGCTGGCTCAAGCTCAAACCGGGGCAGATCACCGACGACACGCAGATGTCGCTGGCGCTGGGACAGTCGATCATCGACAGCGGCGGCTGGAGCGCAACCGCCGCCGCCGATGCTTTCGTCGCCTGGCTCAAGACCCGGCCGGTGGATGTGGGCAACACCTGCCGCCGCGGCATCCAGCGCTACATGAACGACGGCTCGCTGGCCGGCGAAGCGAACGAGGCCGACGGCGGCAACGGCGCCTGCATGCGCAACCTGCCGCTGGCGCTGGCGACGCTGCACGACGATGCCGAATTTGCCCGGGCCACGCGCGAGCAATGCCACCTCACCCATCACCATCCCCTGTCCGACGCCGCCACCCTGGCGCTCGGCAGAATGGCGCAGATCCTGATCCACGGCGGCGGCATCAAGGGCTGCCGCGCCGAAGCCAAACGCCTGGTTGCCGCGTTCCCGGCATTTCGCTTCGAGCCCTATCCCAAGCGTGCATCGGGTTACATCGTCGACACCACGCAAACCGTCCTGCATTACTTTTTTATCACCGACAGCTTCGAGTCCTGCGTGACCGAGGTGGTGAACCGCGGCGAGGACGCCGACACCAACGGCGCTCTCGCCGGCATGCTGGCCGGCGCTGCCTACGGGGCGTCCGGCATTCCGGGCTATTGGCTGAAGCGGCTGGACAAGGATGTCAGACAGCGTATCGAGACGCAGACCGGCTCCCTGCTCGGGCTCGCCCAACACGTGAAAAAGGATCCCCGATGAGCACCCTCATTTTTTACGAAAAGCCGGGCTGCGCGACCAACGCGCGGCAAAAGCAACAGCTGCTCGACGCCGGCCACCAGGTCATCGCGCGCAACCTGCTGGACGAGCCGTGGACCGCGCTGCGGCTACGCGATTTCTTTGCCGCCCTGCCGGTTGCCGACTGGTTCAACCGCGCCGCGCCGCAGCTGAAATCCGGCGAGATCGACCCCGCCCGGCTCGACGCCCAGACGGCGCTGGAACTGATGCTGGGCAATCCCCTGCTGATCCGGCGCCCGCTGATCGAAGCGGACGGCTGGCACCTGGCGGGATTCGACGCGGCGCAGATCGAACAGCGGCTGGGCGGCACGGGCACGCGCGACGTGCAGCCGGTCAGCGAGCACTGTTCGCGCCCGCATGCGGCCACGCCCTGCGCCACGCCGCAGCCCGGCGATGCGCAGAACAGAGAACGTGCGCAGGTCGCGCTCGCCTACCACGAACGCACCAAGCACCGCCCGGATCGCTATGCCTCCGGACCGGAGACGCTGGACTGGACAATGCAGCCCGACCCTTTCCGCACCTTCAAGGGCAGCCCGTCCCTTGCTCTGCCGCTGTGCGCCAGTCGCATGGCGCTGGCTGCCGGCGGCGCTGACCCGGCCAGCGAAACGCTTCCGCCCGCCCTCTCGCTCGACTCGCTGGGCGCCTTGCTGGAACTGTCGCTGGGATTGTCCGCCTGGAAGGAATACGGGCCGGATCGCTGGGCCCTGCGCTGCAATCCGTCGAGCGGCAACCTGCATCCGACCGAAGCCTACGTGATCGCACACGGCATCCCGCAACTGGACGATGGCCTGTACCACTACGCCAGCCGCAGCCATGCGCTGGAACAACGCTGCGCCACCACGGCGGCCCACCCTGCCGGCCTGTGGATCGGGCTGACCTCGATCCACTGGCGCGAAGCCTGGAAATACGGCGAGCGCGCCTTCCGCTATTGCCAGCTCGATGTCGGCCACGCACTGGCCGCGCTGCGCTATGCCGCCGGCCTGCTGGGATGGCACGTGCGCCTGGTGGCCAGCTGCGACAGCCCGCGCCTGACCGCGCTGCTGGGCAGCGGACGTGAGCAGGATTACGCAGCGGCCGAGCGCGAAGAACCGGATCTGCTGGTACAACTCATCAACCCCGCGCAACCGCAACCGCTGATCGAACCGGCCCCGTGGGACGTCGCGCACACCCGCTGGATGGGCCAAGCCAACATACTCGACCCCTACCCGATGTATCACTGGCCGATCATCGACGAAGTCGCGTCGGCCACGGAAAGCACCCACAGCAAAGCCGCCGGCATGCGACGCCCGGATTACCCGCCCGGCACCGACGCCACCCACCTGCCGGCGGCCGAAGTGATACGCGGACGCCGCAGCGCCCAGCGCTTCGACGCGCAGTACGCGATGGCCGCAGCCGATTTCTACCACCTCGTCGCCAGCCTGCTGCCCCACGCCCATCTGCCGTGGGACATCTGGGATTTCGCGCCGCAGGTGCATCCGGTGTTTTTTGTCCACCGGGTCGAGGGCATGCCCGCCGGGCTTTACATCCTGGTGCGCGAAGCCGGCGCGGAAGCGCGGCTGCGCGCGGAATTGAGCGACGAATTCGAGTGGGAACGCGTGGCGGACTGCCCTGCGGAGCTGCCGCTGTTCCGCCTGCAGACCGGAAAATGGCAGAAGCTCGCCCGCGTCGTCAGCTGCCAGCAGGCCATCGCCGCCGACAGCTGTTTTGCGCTGGGCATGCTGGCGGAATTCGAGACCAGCATCCAGCAGGACGCCTGGCGCTATCGCCAGCTGCACTGGGAAGCCGGCCTGCTCGGCCAGGTGCTGTACCTGGAAGCCGAAACCCTGGCGCTGCGCGGCACCGGCATCGGCTGTTTTCTCGACGACGCCTTTCACGAACTGCTCGGCCTGCGCAGCCGGCAGTTCCAGTCGCTTTATCACTTCACCGTCGGCCTCCCGCTCGCCGACACCCGCATCACCACCCTGCCGCCCTACCCCGACCGCGTTACGGCGAACGATACGGAGGAGCACACCCATGAAACCTGAACGCAGCTTTCAGCACATCGATGTCGCCGCTGCCCGCGAGTTGCTGGCGCGCGGCGGCGTTCGGGTATTCGACTCGCGCGACCCCGCCAGCTTCGCGCTGGCGCACATTGATTCGGCATGCCGCCTGTCCAGCGACAATCTGGATGCCCTGCTGCTCGGCACGCCCAAAACCCGCCCGGTTCTGCTGGTCTGCTACCACGGCAACGCCAGCCAGGTGTATGGACAAATGTTCGCGGATTTCGGATTCGCCGAGGTCTACAGTCTGGACGGCGGGTTCGAGGCCTGGCAGCAACAGCACCCGAAAACGGCTTCGCCGTCACTCGGTCCGCAGCTTTCCGGCTGGCTGCACGAACAGGGCTACCCCGTCACGAATCTCGAAGCCGTCGCCGAACACGGCATGACGCCCCTGATGCGCGCCAGCAAGGCCGGAGACAGCGCTATCGTTGCCGCCCTGCTCGAGGCCGGGGCCTCGCCCCACACGCGTAACGGCGACGGCAACCACGCGCTCTGGCTGGCCTGCGTGGGCGCCGATCTCGACACCCTGGAGGTGCTGATCCGCGCCGGCAGCGCGCTGGACCACCAGAACGACAACGGCGCCACCTGCCTGATGTATGCCGCGTCCACCGGAAAACACGCCGTGGTGGAAAAGCTCCTCGCCGCAGGCGCCACACCGCAACTCAAAACACTGGACGATTTCAGCGCGCTGGACATGGCCGCGACGATCGAATGCCTGCAATTGCTGCGCCGCGTTGAGCGGGCAACGTCGCAGGCCGTCGGGTGAGGTCGCCCGTCACGCCCGCCACGCGGCAGCGGCTATGCGTGCAGGACAAAACGAACATGACTGAGGATTCCAGATGAGCGGATTTTTTATGGACTGGGATGGCAATTTGCGGAGCATCGACGATCCGGGCGGCGGTTATGTCTGCGAGGTCGACACGGCCTCGCGCTATGTCGCCGTCATGAAAGGCAGCATGCTGGCGCACGAAGCCACGCTGTATAAAACCCTGGCTGATGTCGAGAAAGCCGGGATCAAGGCCGCGCTGGTTTCCGCAAGCCATCCCTGGGGCAAGGCTTCCGACGGGCTCTAGCCGCCCCCGTTGCAGGGGCGGCGGCCACAACATCAGGACAGATCGAACAGCAGCACCTCGGCGTGCCCCAGGCCTTCGAGACGCACCTGGCCGACGTCGTCCAGCGCGACGCCGTCGCCGCTGTCCATCGCCTGGCCATTGACGGCGACGCGCCCGCGGGCCACGTGCACGTAGGCCCGCCGCCCGCTGGCGAGGCTGTGCTCGACCGCCTCGCCGGCTTCAAGCAAGGTACCGTACAGCAAGCCGTCCTGATGCGCGCTCAGCGAGCCGTCCCGGCCATCCGGCGACACCAGGAGCGCGAGACGACCGCGCCTTTCCGCAGGCGAAAAATGCTTTTCCTCATACCCCGGCTCAACGCCGAAGCGGTTGGGCTCCAGCCATATCTGCAGGAAATGCACGGGCTCCGATTTGGAGTGGTTGTACTCGCTGTGCTGAACCCCGGTGCCGGCGCTCATGCGCTGTACGTCTCCCGGGCGCATCACCGAACCGTTACCCATGCTGTCCTTGTGTTCCAGCGCGCCATCCAGCACGTAGCTGATGATTTCCATGTCCTGATGGCCATGGGTGCCGAATCCCGCACCCGGAACCACCGTGTCGTCGTTGATCACCCGCAGGTTGGAAAAGCCCAAGTGCTCGGGGTCGTAGTAATGCCCGAAGGAAAAGGTGTGGTAACTGTCGAGCCAGCCTTGGCGGGCATGGCCACGTTCGTTTGAGAGTCTGAGTCGTGTCATGGCTGATCTCCTGTCGATGAATACTAGTCAAGTTTCAGAGATGAGTTCGAGGAAGTCCGTACGCAACTGGACAGGGTCGATCTCTTTGGGACGCTGGAACGAAGTGAACTGCGATAGTTACCCTACCTTCAGGCGAACGCTGCTTCGAGATCCGCCTGCGCTCGGGCAAAACCTTGCTCGGCCGCGTCGGGCCCCATGGCCAAACCTTCCGCGTAGATAAAGCGCACATCGTGCATGCCCAGAAAGCCGAATATGGTTTTCAGATAGGGCACTTGAGCATCCTTGACCGTGTCGCGGTACAGGCCGCCGCGGGCCAGGGCGATATAGACCTTCTTGCCTTGGAGCAGGCCTTCCGGGCCGTTTTCGGTATAGCGGAACGTCACGCCCACACGCGCGATCGCGTCGATCCAGCTCTTGAGTTGAACGGGCACGCCAAAGTTGTACATCGGCACCCCCAGCACAAGAATGTCGTGCACCTGAACCTCGGCAATCAGCGCGTCGTCCAGCGCCACGCGGGCATGCTGCGCCGGCGTGCGCTGGTCGGCGGGGGTGAAAAGCGCGCCCAGCGCCGCTTCGTCCAATACGGGATGCGGCGTGACGGCCAGATCGCGCAAGCTGACCTGGGCGCCGGGATGCGCCGCCTTGAGACGCTCCACGATGGTGTTGGCGACACGGGTGGAGTTGGCGCCTTCACGGCGCGCGCTGGCGTTGATTTGCAGGATGTTCATTTCGTCACCTCGACGGGCTTTGTTTGCGATTAATGAACTGTATGTATCATCAATCACTTTTGAAATACCGTAATTTGGATATGATTGTTTCTGATATGGAACAATCAAACAGCAACATCGACCCGAACGACCTGCTCATCTTTGCCCATGTGGCCGAGCTGGGGAGCTTCAGCCGTGCGGCTGAAAAAATGGGATTGCCCAAGTCCACCGTCTCGCGACGGCTGGCCAGCCTGGAACAGCGCCTGGGCGAGCGCCTGTTATTGCGCACCACCCGGCGCCAGACCGTGACCGAGTTCGGACTGCAATTGCTGGAACACGCCCGCCAGGTAGTGTCCGAAGTGGACGCCGTGGCGGCCCTGCGTGAACATCGCCAGTCGGCGCCAAGCGGCAGACTGCGTGTGTCCATGCCCAGCGACTTTGCCAACCTGCTGCTGGTGGACACGCTTGCCGCGTTTGCGGCAATGCACCCGCGCATCCTGCTGGAACTCGATCTGTCGCCCCGACGCGTTGACCTGCTGGGAGAAGGATTCGACCTGGCCATCCGCATCGGCGACCTGCCCGATGACGGCATGCTGGCCGCGCGACGCCTGACCGAAGTCTCAACGGGCCTGTATGCGTCCCCCGCTTACCTTGCCGAATTCGGCCATCCGGCGATGCCCGAAGACCTGGTTCATCACAACACGGTCGGACTGCTTGGCGTGAATGGCGAGCCTGCGAATTGGGCCCTCAGCAAGGGCGAGGCCCGTTGGGAAGGCGTGCCAGCCGCGCGCGTCACCGCCAATTCTCCGGAACTGTTGATACGCCTGGCAGCCGCAGGCGCAGGGATTGCAGCCGCTCCCGATTACTTTGCCCTGGCCGATGTACACCAAGGCAGATTGGTCAGGGTTCTCCCCGACTGGTGTCTTCCCAGCCAAACAGTGTCAGCGGTGTTCCCGGGACGCAAACTCATGCCCGCGAAAACGCGTGCCTTTATCGACACGCTGCAGGCCACATTGGGCGGCATGTCTGCTGCAGCCAGGCAGCCGTCTGGGCTCAAAATCTGACTGGGTTGATTGGGGGCGTTCTGTCGCTTAATCGGCCAGAGCCGCTGTTGGCGTGCGCTGGGAAAGTGGGACCGTGCATTTCTCGAACGTGATGGTGAACCGAGGCCCGGTTCACCAAGGGCATGCCCCTGACTGGGCCCGGTGTCGTGGCTCCGGAGGCTTGCTGCTCAATAACAGTCATCCAACCCAAGCTGTCTGGAAAGGCACTTCTGTGCCAAAGCAGAATTACAAAACCACCCAAAACTCACCGTTTCAACGGGTAGTAAGTAGTAAGGCAGATCCGCTCACCGGGTAAAGGTGTTACGGGTGTAGCGCCCTGGCCACTTTCGCCAATAAGGTGACACGATCCAATGGCTTCACGATGAAATTGACCGCGCCGGCCTTGATGCTGTCGCGCACGGCAGCGCCTTCGCTGTTCCCCGTCACCATGATCACCGGCACTTTTTCAAACTGCGGCATGGTCTTGAGGCGCCGTGTGGTTTCTATGCCATCCAGATCCGGCATCAGGATGTCCATGAGGATCAGGTCTGGCTGCATCTTGCGCAAGATGTTCAACGCTTCAACGCCGCCGCTGGCAAATACCAGCCGATAGTTCTCTGCCGCAAGCAAGGTGTTCACAATGTTGCGTTGAAATTCATCGTCATCCACTACCAGAATCATTGGCCGAATGGCGTCCGCCATGGCATTCAATGCACGCGCCGATTCAATGTGAGGCTCTAGCCCTTTCCTGAAATCGTCGGTCCATTGCTGGATGGGCTGCACCGATTCGGCGACCTGACGAAAGCGTTGTCCGATCTCATCCTGCTTGAGCCGCCTGATCTCCTGCTCCAGTCCGGAGACATCGCTGATTCTGGACACGCCCGGCAGATTTCCTTGTGCGAGCTTGCTGGAAAATCCGTCCAGTGCCGCGCCGATCTCCTGCTCCGCCTGCGCCATGGCGCGATTGGCCCCTTCTATCCTCTGGCTGCCTTGCGCAACGTGTTGATCCAGCATGCTTCCCAACTCAGTCAGGCGACGTGCCTGGGCGGCAAACTCGGCCGCCGATGGCCCCTCACTGATTGCCCTCAGATCGCGCAGCGAATGATGCACCGACATCAGCAAACGCGGCGCATCGTTGGTCATCGGCCAAAACTGGACGTAATCGTCAAAGTATTGTTTTCGGCACGCCTGATAAGCCTGACTGACTTCATCCAGATGGCACAGAACGACTGTACGGTGCGGCTGCAGATGGATTTTTCCGCTCAAACGATAAAGCCCGAGGTAATAGCGCTCCGACTTTTCCAAGGTATTGAACGCGAGGACCAGCACGTCCGGGACGCGGCTTTCAAAATCCTTTACTGCCAGATCCGGATCGGCGGAAAGGAATATCTGCTCGAATTCCTGCGCGAGCAGCTTCTTGATTAACAGGGCATCGCTGAGGCTATCGGATGCAACAAGAATCCTGGCTCTGGCCTCGATGGGTTTGAGTGCGCCGCGCTCAACGTTCATGGTAAATCCGCTTGTAATTGCAGCATGCGCGCGTTCCACAACTCGATCCAGCCGGGCAGATCCGCTGCAGGCATCGGTCGCCCAATGAAAAAACCCTGGGCCAGGTCGCATTTTGTGCGCCGCACAAAGTCCCAGTCATCGCGATCTTCCACGCCTTCGGCGACGACTGTCATGCCAAGCTGCTTGCCCAGGTTAAGGCTGGCGTCGTATATCGCGCGCGCGGTGTCGTCGTGCCATGCGCCGCGCACAAAGCTTTGGTCGATCTTGAGTTCATCGAATGGAATATCGCGTAACTGGGTCAGCGAAGAATGGCCCGTGCCGAAATCATCGATTGAAAGGCGAAAGCGCTTCAGGCGCAATCGGGTCAGGACCTCCAGCGGCGCGCGCTGGTCCAGCATCAGTTGGCTTTCCGTCACTTCCAGCACGATATCCTGCGGCGCCACCCCTGCTGCGGAGGCAGCTCCGGCGACGAAATCTGCAAAAGCCACCGACGAGAGATTGTGCATTGATACGTTAACCGCCACCCGAAGTCGAAGCCCAGCTTGCTGCCAGGCCTTGCTCTGGGCCAGTGCACCCTGCAGCACCACGCGCGTCAGGTCATCAATCAATCCATGATCTTCAGCGATGTCGATAAATTGGTCGGGGAATACCATCCCGTCCACCGGATGACGCCAGCGCACCAGCGTCTCCACGCCGACGATCGCGCCGGTGGTGACGGCAACTTTGGGCTGGTAGTGGTTGACCAGTTCACCGGCGTCGATGGCAGTGCGCAGTTCGTCTGCGCTATAAGCATGCATTGTCGATTGCGGGGCAGCGTGCATGTGCACTGACTTTTCCATGAGCTCGGTGAGTCGAGCCAACAAAACAGGCTTGTTCAGATGCCCCAGCACCGTGATCCGGTGAGCCTGAATCAGTTTCTCTGCCATTTTCAGAACACGCTCGTCTTCGCCGCTGACCAGAATGAGATTGCCGGTGTAGTTGTGCTCGACCAACTTACGGACAAACTCGATCCCATCCATTTCGGGCATCTGCAAGTCCAGCAGGATCAGATTGGGTGGGTTGACATGGGTACTGAAGCACTCCAGCGCCGCAGCGCCGTTATCGCAAGTCGTCACTGAGGTGAAACCCAGGCCGGCCAGCATGTGGCCGAGCAGCTTGAGCATAAAAGAATCGTCGTCGAGAACCAGGATCCGAATGGTGGATTTGTTCATACGGATTGCCTTTTATTCATCGTTGCGGCGATCTGCACGCTGCGCCTGCAAGGAATCGAGAAAGGCGTTCACGGCGTCGAGTTCTTGCTCGAATTGGGGCAATAGCGCCGCCAGCGCACCAGTGCGGTCCGCTTTACCGGCAGCCTCGATTTCTGCACACAATTCACCCAGTGCCAGCGCGCCCACGGTGCGCGCCGATGACTTGAGCTTGTGCGCATGCTGGCTTGCCAGCGCCGGTTGACGCTCGACACACGCTGTTTTCAATTCGGCCCCTATCTTCGTTGCACTAATCCGGAAGTCGTTTAGAAATTCGAGTATCACTGCCGGATCGCTACCGATGATGCTTTCGAGCACGCTCACGTCCACCGGGCGATCAGCCGCCACGTGGGGCGCGACTTCACCGTATGAATCCAGACTGGATGCAGCGGACGGCAGCCATATGCCCAGGATTTTTTTAAGATCATCCAGTTGCAATGGCTTGCCCAGGCAGTCGTCCATGCCGGCTGCCTGGCAGCGACCCGCTTCGCCCTTGAGCGTGTTGGCGGTCAGAGCCACGATCGGGATGCGCCGCGAACCCTGCTCCTGGGCACGAATCGCGGCAGTCAATGCATAACCATCCATCTCCGGCATCTGCAAATCAGTGAGCAGCAGCGCGTAGTTTCCGCTCTGCCAGCGTTCCAGCGCCAGCCTGCCGTTATCAGCGACATCGGCAGCAAAACCCAGCAGCGCAAGCTGCCACAGGATCACCTTCTGGTTGGTCTCATTATCCTCGGCAACCAGAATCAGCCGGCCATTGCGCAGAGCCTCATCGTGCGATGGCTGTTTGACTACCATCCCACTCTTACGGGTCTGCGGCGTTTGTGCGTCGTCAACTACGTCTCCTGCGGCAATGGCGACTGCTTTGAAGAGCCGGTAACGCGTCAGCACGTTGCCGTCCACCAATACCAGTCCGATATGCTTCACACGTGGCTCCCTTCGCGATCCGCGCCCAATGGCAACGATGCGAATTTCCTGGTCTGTCAGGTCGCGGTCAAGGGCGCGCAGTTCATCCAGCACCAGCGGAATATCGACCGCATCGATGACCCAGATCCAGCGTCCCGGCGGCAAACCCAGCATCAGGTTGCGTGCCTGTGCCAGATCCGCTGCCCGCTCGACGCGCGCACCGGCGTGGGCCAGATACGCAGCAAAATTTTCGGACAGCCCATCCGGGCTGCCGACCACGAGGCAGGAGAGTCCGGCTATTTGCGATGCGGGGATGACCGCACCTGCCTGACTTTGCGGCAGTGTGAATTGCAGGTGTACGGTGAACGTGGATCCTTTCCCAGGCGTGCTTTGCACCCCGAGATGGCCCCCCATCATGTCTACCAGATGGCGCGAAATGACCAGCCCCAGCCCGGTGCCGCCAAAGCGCCGGGTTGTCGAGGCGTCGGCCTGGGTGAACGCCGTGAATAGCCGCGCCTGGGTCTCTTCATCGATCCCGATGCCATTGTCGGTAACGTGGATTTCCACGACTGACTGCCCCCGGTTACGCTCGATTTGCACGGCACGTACCCCTATCCGGCCCGCTTGCTCGCGGCCGCTGGAAAACTTGATGGCGTTGCCAACAAGATTCATCAGCACCTGGCGTAGACGCAACTCATCGCCCAAAACCGCTTCGGGTATCGCGGGATCGACGAACACAGTGAGTTCCACGTTTTTATTGACCGCCAGTTCGTCCAGCATGACACAGGCCTTTTCCACCACGTCGGCCAACGAGATGGGTGCCTGTTCGATTTCCATCCGCCCAGCTTCGATCTTGGAAAAGTCGAGAATGTCGTCGATGATCGACAGAAGCGAAATCGCCGACTCGTGGATGAGATCGACCATCTCCACCTGCTGATCGTTAAGGCCGGTCTGGTGCAGCACGTCGGCCATGCCAATCACGCCGTTCATTGGGGTGCGGATCTCGTGGCTCATGGCGGCAAGAAAGCTGGACTTGGCCAGATTGGCCTGGTCGGCCATTAGCCGTGCCTGCTGCAGATCGGCGGTGCGTGTCGCCACCTTGTCTTCCAGTTCTTCATTGAGACTCCGCAGCGCCGCCTCAGCCTTCAAGTAACCCATGGCATACGAGACATCGCCAACCAGATCAGTCAACAGAATCAACTCTTCTTCGTGGAAGAAGTTGCTCTCGGTCGCATAAAGCGCGAGCACGCCAATGGCTTCATCTGCGACGATCAGCGGCAAAATGACCATTGAGTGAACGCCGGCTTCGGCATATTGCTTGCCAAATAGAACCTGGGGATCGCTTTGCGAATCGTTGGAGACGATGATTTTTTTCTCCCTGATCGCCCGTGCCACCATGGTGCTTGAAGCAAGCTCACCTGACGATAGGATGCTTTTGATGGCGCCGATGAGCGCCTCGTCCTTGCCCACCGAGGCCACCGGGACAGCCTTCATCACACCCCGATCCACGACGCAGATCATGGCCATGCGGAACCCGCCTATCTCGACCGCAACCCTGCACGCCTCTTTGAATAGTTCCTCGCTGTCTTGCACGCGCACGATGAGCGTATTGATACCGCTCAGCATGGCGTATACACGGTTGAGGTAGGCAAGCCTCCTCTCCGATGCTTTGCGCTCGGTGATGTCCTGGACCGTTCCGTATAGCCCGACAACGCTGCCGCTTGCGTCCTTCCGGGGCGCCCCTCTCCAAAGAACGTCAACGGGCTTGCCGTTGGGTCGGATTGCCAGAAGCTCAAAGTCCTGTGCTTCGCCCGATTCAATTGCCAAGGCAAGCCTGTCCTTCAGGAGCACCTGACTCGCCGCCTCGTAGCAGGCGATGGATTCTTCGCGGTTGCGTGGGGGGCCCAGGCGCGGATCGCGCCCCAGAATCTCAAATACTTGCGGCGACCAGGTAATTTCCTCGGTGGCAAAGTCCAACTCCCAGTCCCCGATCCGCGCAATGCGCTGCGCTTCGTTCAGGCGCTGCACCGCCCGCTTGATCGCTTGTTCAGAACGCTTGCGCTCCGACCACTCCAGAGCGAGGGACGTCTGGTTCGCAACGGCGACCGCAAATGACTCCTCGTCGGCTGTCCACTGGCGCATCGGTCCGACGTGTTCGTGACACAGGACGCCCGCCTCGGTGCCGCCCAGGTGAATGGGAACATCCAGCATGGACGTGATGCCGATCGGCTGAAAGTAGCTCTCTGAGAACTGGTCAGTGCGTGCGTCACGCTGCGCGTCCTCCGCGACAATCGGATCCTGTGCCTCCAGCGCGCGGAAATAGGCAGGAAAATCTAGGGCAGACAACTCTATGTCGGCGGAGTGCAGGCCCGTCCCCATCTCGTAGAGGTCCATACATCGCAGGGCAGTGCGATCCTGGTTGTAACGCCAGATGCTGACCCGCGCGACCCCCATGGTTTTGGCGTCTATCTCCGTGATTCGCCGAATCGTGCCCAGGAGGTCTTCACCTGTGGCTCCCCCTCCGGCAAGTTCGATCAGGGCGTTGCGCTGGCGGAGGTGACGCTCTTCTTCCTCGCGCAGTCTCGTCTCCACCTTCTTGCGCTCGCTGATATCGTGGAAATAGACCGCCAGCCCCTGCCCGGAGGGATAGGCGCGAACGCCGAACCAGGTGTTGAGTGGCGGGTAGAACTCTTCAAAATCCACGGTATGGTTGTCCGCCATCGCCCGCCGGTACTCGCGTTCGAAAGTGGATCCGATGGTGTCGGGGAACTCCGTCCAGAAATCCTGGCCGGTCAGCTCTGTGCGAGTTCGTCTGAGCAGTTGCTCGGCCTTGCGGTTGAGGAAGGTGAACCGCCATTCTCTGTCCACGGTGAAAAACGCATCCGTGATGCTCTCGAGGGTTGTCGTGAGCCGCTCAGCCAGTCCGTGGATCTGATCCGCCGCATGTTTGCGCTCGGTGATGTCTTCGCCGATGCTCGCGATTCCGATCACTTCACCTGTTTCCGATTGGAGCACTGAATTGTTCCAGCGTATGAGCCGACGCTCGCCCGAACGTGTGAGGATTTCGTTCTCGTGATGCCTTGCTTCGGGCTGCTTGGCGATGAGCGACGCGAAAAACTCGTCTTTCAAATAAGTAATCTCGGGCGGCACAAAAACATCGAACCAGTTTCGCCCGAAAATTTCCTCATGCCGCCAACCGGTCAAGCGGAGCAGGTACTCGTTGCAATAGGTAATCCGCGCATCGCGGTCAAGCATCATTGAAATCAGTTCCACATTTGCCAGCATGTCGCTGAAGCGACGCTCGCTTTCGCGTAATTCCTCCTCGACCTTCTTGGCTGCCGTGATGTCTTGATAGAGACCCAGAATGCCAATGACCTGGTTATCGTTGTCATGCAGCGGCACCTTGGAGGTGCGTAGCCAGATCGTGTTGCCGTCCGGCGTAGTCTGCGGCTCTTCGATATCCAGCCGGGAGGCGCCCGATTCCAACACTGCCTTGTCGTCGGCGCGGTACAACTCGGCCTGATCCTTCCAGCCCATTTCGTAATCGGTCTTGCCGGTCAATTCGTCGGGGCTGGCGTACCCGGCATCTTTCGCGAACTGGTTGTTGCAGCCCAGATATCGCAAATCGCGATCCTTCCAGAATATGCGGGCTGGCACATGCTCTACAACGAGTTTGAGCAAGTCCTTCGACTTTCGGAGTTCATTCTCTCCCCGTTTGCGCTCGCTGATATCGTGGAAATAGACCGCCAGACCCTGTTCTGAGGGATAGGCGCTGACGCTGAACCAACTGTCGAGCGGCTGAAAAAGCGCCTCGAAATTTACGGCATGGTTGTCGACCATCGCCCGGCGGAATTCGCGCTCAAAGGGGGAGCCGATGGTGTCGGGGAATTCCATCCAGATTTCCTGGCCGGTCAGCTCCGCGCGAGTTCGTCTGAGCAACTGCTCGGCCTGGTGGTTGAGGAAGGTGAACCGCCATTCCCTGTCCACGGTGAGAAACGCATCCGTGATGCTCTCGAGGGTGGTCGTGAGCTGTTTAGCCAGTTCGTGTACCTGCACTTCCGCCCGCTTGCGCTCGGTGATATCGCGGAAATACCAGACGCGTCCATGGTATTTGCCGTCCGCGCCAATGCTCGGAGCGGAATACCGATCGATAATCCTTCCATCTTTCAGCTGTATTTCCTCGCGACTTTTGTCGTCGCGGTGCGCGTTCAAATACTGAACCCGGGCGGCAAATGCTTCTGGATACTCAACTTGACCAATAACTGATTGAAGCACCGGCGCATCCAGACCTGCGCTCACGAGCTGCGGGGGCAGCTGCCATAGTTCAATGAATTGTTGGTTGTAGGAGATGATTTGTCCGCTCTCGTCGACCACCAGAATGGCATCGAGTGAAGTCTCCTGCTGCGTATTGAGGATCGCGTTCTTGAATGCGATTTCTTCCTCCGTCTGCTTGCGCTGAGATTCGCCGGCAAAGTTGTCGAGGGCAAAGCTGATATCCGTTGCCATTTCAATCAGCAGGCCGCGTGCGGCTTCGTCGAAGGCATCGGTCTTGGCGGTGTACAGGGTAAAAGCGCCGATGACAACACCTTTGCGGCGCAGTGGCAGCGCAGCTGCTGCGGCCAGGCCAGCGTGCGTGGCACGCTCCTGCCAGGGAACGGTAGCCGGGTCATCCAGGTAATCCTGACACCAGTACAGACGGTCCTCGCGAATGGCTGTACCAGTCGGGCCGCACCCGAACGGCGTATCGGCATCCACGGAGACCTTGATATCTTTCAGGTACTCGGTGCTATCGCCGAAACTGGCGACTGGCCGGACCTTGAGGGTCTCAATGTCGACCAGGCCGATCCATGCCATCTTCATGCCGCCGAATTGCACTGCGGCGCGGCAGACTTGCAAAAACAACTCCTCCTCGCTAGCGCTATGCACGATGGCCTTATTGCATTGACTCAGTGCGGCATAGAGTTGCGCGTGTCGCCTGGATTTCGCTTCGGTCGCTTTACGCTCGGTAATATCGCGGATGTTGCACTGAATGACCTTGATACCCTCACTCTCGTAAGTATTGCTTACGAATTCGACCTCGATTTGTGCCCCGGCTTTTGTTTTAAGCGGCAGATCTTCGTAACGGACATATCCCGTCGTTTGCAACTCCGCAAACATCTCTTTGCTCTCGGCTCTGTCCGCGAACGGACCCACTTCCCATAGCTTTTTCCCAAGGAACTCTGCATGCGAGTAGCCAAGCAGATCGATCAAATAGGGATTGACGTCTTCGATCTGCGCAGTGTCAGCGTTAAGAAGCAGAATTCCATCTTGAGCGGTTTCGAAAAGCCGGCGATAGCGGCTTTCGGATGCCCGCAACGCTTTACTCACATCGGTGGAATAGGGGGGTGAGGCGGGTGGGCTTTGCATAGAAATATCCGCCTATAAGGAGCATGGTCGTTTTTATGATGCGCTGGATAACAAGATGAAACGAAACGACTAATTGTTTAGGGGCAGAAATCTGACGGCGTTTAAGGTCTGCAGCTTGAGTTTTAAAGGTAGCAGGTGGATTTTAACGGCGCCATGGGCGGAAGTGTGAATTCGCCATTTTTTGGAAAGCCATTCAGCTTGAGTTTCAAATCAACGACTGTTGGGCAACGCATAACAGAACCGATTTTCTCAGAACGCCACCGGCAGCACTGGCCAAGGATGCGAGGGTCGACTATCCAGCCATGACAGGCAGGTTGTCGGCCAAAGGCGACGCTGGTCCGAAAATCACTCATGACTGCTTGCGGCTCAGACTGTGTAAAAACGCATTGAAGTCTCGCGCTCGCTGATTTCCCGCCGAGATGGATATTTTTCCCTGCGTTAAACGTTTGCGATGGCATTCTCCAATCGCCGACCTGATTTTTGATGATCTCTTCCGGAATGCAGCTTGAGCGGCCGGAGAAGATACAAGAATGAAGATAAAAGCCCTCAGGCCCTCATCGCCTCCATCAAGGCACCGGTTCCCAGCAGTTTCATCACGCGCTTCAGGTTGTAGGCGAGCACATGCAAGCTCATCTCGGTACTGACCCGCTCCATGGTCTTCATCAGGAAATGGCTGGCACCCATCCAAGACTTGATCGTTCCAAACGGATGCTCAACCGTTTGACGGCGGACGCGCATCATCTCGGGGGCATGATCCAGCCGGATTTGCATGGCTTCGAGAATGTATTCATGTTCCCACCGTGTCACTCGCCGCTCCTGGCCAGGTGTGCACTGCGCCTTCATCGCGCATGACTTGCAGTTCGAACTCCAGTAACGATGGTGGTTCAGGCCATTCGCAATGGTCACGCAACGCCGAGCCAGACGCTCTCCGGCAGGACAGTGGTATTCATCACGCTTGGCATCGTAAATAAAATCCGCCCGACCGAACAGCCCGTGCGCGGTGGCACTGGACGTCACGGGCTTGGGCACGGTCACGTTAATGCCTGCCTCATGGCAGGCCAGGATCTCTTCGCTCTTGAAGTACCCGCGATCGGCGACGGCGGTCAGTTCCTGGACGCCCATGGCTTCCCGCGCTTGCTTAGCCATTGAGGTCAGTTGCTCACGATCTGATCCCATGTTGGTGACTTCATGGGCAACGATCAGATGGTGTGTCGCATCGACCGCGGTCTGAACGTTGTAACCAACGATCCCGGTGCCGCGTGTCTTCATCGAACGGGCATCGGGATCGGTGAGGGAAATCTGCTTGTCTGGAGTTTCGTTGAGCCGGACTTCGATTTCCTTGAGTGCCTGCATCTGCACCTTCATGGCAGCGATCTTGTCCTGCAGCCGCTCGGTCCTGGCTTGTGCCACCACAGGTTCCTGCCGGTCTGCTGTGTCGAGATCAGTGAGGTAGCGATTGATGCTGGATTCGATTTCTTCCATGCGTCGTTGCAGCTTGGCGCTGGTGAAGTTGCGGTCGCGGTTGTTGACGGCTTTGAACTTGCTGCCGTCGATGGCAACCATGGCTTCCGAGAACAGACCCAGTTGCTGGCACAACAGCACGAACTGACGACAGACGCTGCGGATGGCTTTGCCGTTGTCCTTGCGGAAGTTGGCGATGGTCTTGAAGTCGGGCATCAGTCGCCCGGTCAGCCACATCAGTTCAACGTTGCGCTGGGACTCTCGCTCCAGGCGCCGGCTGGATTGAATCCGGTTGAGGTAACCGTAGATGTAGATCTTCAGCAGTACTGAGGGATGATAGGACGGCCTGCCCGTCGCCGCTGGATCGACACCTTCAAATCCAAGTTTGCCCAGATCAAGCTCATCAACGAAGACATCGACTACTCGAACCGGGTTGGTGTCGGCCACGTAGTCGTCCAGGCTCTCGGGTAACAAGGTGCCTTGAGTCCGGCATTCGCCTTGAACAAAACGCTTCATCTAAATACCCCAAAACGCGATGAGGAATTATCCAATTTTTGAGTGCGTTTTTGCACAGTCTGGGCCGATAGCTGCCAATGGGCAATCCACTTCAACCAGCGGTTTAGTCCGTTGCCGATGATCTGCCGGTCAGGATTAGATGAACCACCGTCGCTTCCTCGGCCGTAGCTGCCGCTGGAGATTTGAGCTGATAACTTCCGCAATGGATTCGTTACCGGACATAGACCAGGAAATCCACCGAACGGCAGTTTTCTGATTTCCTCAGCGGCAGAACCCGACCCCGAAGAGCCATTCGGCCTTCGATGCCATGATGATTATCTGAGGTAGAGCCGCCGTTCGCCAGTTGGCCGTGGACTTCAAGTTCCTCAGCCAAATCCGTCATCCCCGAAAAAAATCAATCGGCCCCATTCAATCGCGCCGCGCCCCATTCCTTGAATTGGCGTTCCATGTCCTTTTCTTCCGCTTCGATGGAGTCCGGCCCGGCATCGGGGCACTCGGTCTGTGGGTCGGTACTGCGCGATGACGAAGCGTTTTCCTGATGTTCTTGCGAAGTGCGCTGGAGCGCGGAACCGTTCCACGCGAACGGGTTACTGAAAGACCGCGGATCCGGAAGGCAGTCGTACTTGTAGATCGGCGGCCAGCCCGTCTCGAAGGGCACGAATGCGATCGTCTTCTCGAAGACTAGCGGCTTTCCCGTGGGTGTGGGCGGCAGCGGCGGCAGGGATCGAATGGCTTGCAAGGCCAGCTTTTCGGCAATCTCCGAGGTCGACCAAAGCACTTCCACCTTGGCGAGCTTTCCGTCGGGTGCGATCTCGATACGGAATCGAACCAGGCCCTGCTGAAGTCCCTCCACCACTGTTCCCATCATGCTGCGAACCAGCTGGCCCCAGTTGTGTCGGTAGCGCTTGCTGTTCTTGAGCGTGTAGGTGGAGGCCCGTTTCCATTCCTCTGAAGTTGGAGGGGACGGTGCCGACATGGTGGCCAGCTCCTTCTCTGGCGTTGGAGGGAGCGGGATGGAATCCGCGACAGGAGCGCGTTTCTTTTCCTCCACGACTGGCTTCGTCGGGATGGCGTGTTGGGCACGCGGTTTCGCGGAATGGTCCACAGATCTGGAAGCTGCATGTTCGATGCGGACTGGTTTCATCTCCTGGACAGGCGCGACCATGAGGCTTGCCTGCAAGGGCTCCGGGACTGCCGATGGGGGATGGGGCGGCGCCTGAACCCCCCACAGCGCCAGCAGGCCTGCGTGAACCCCCAGCGACAGCGCAAGGGCCAAGAGCAACCTGATCCGAACTGCGGACATGTAATAGTGAGATGTGGAATTGAACCGCCCCATCTTTGCATGGCAGGGACTGGGAAGTCACTGGTAACTTTTAAGGCCGAAGAGCTGCCCTTCCTGGTGGGCACGGTACCTTTTGCAAGGCCATGGTTGTATTGTCCTAATTGACATATTCTAATTATCGTTAGACTATGAGAAGCATGAATAAACGCCAAACCAAAGACCTGCTGTATGAACACGTAGCTCTGATCGGCAAGGCTGTCTCCAGTCCCAAGCGACTGGAGCTGCTGGAGATTCTGGCGCAGGGCGAAAAAACCGTTGTAGCCCTGGCGACCGAAGCGGGAATCGACATCAAGCTGGCGAGCGCACACCTCAAGGTGCTGAAGGCTGCGCGGCTGGTCGAAGCGCAGCGCGACGGACGCTTCATCGCCTATCGCCTGTCCGGCGAGGACGTCAGTGCGCTGTGGGTCAACCTGCGCACGGTGGCGGAGGAACACCTGGTCGAACTGAAAGTGGCGATGGACCAGATTTTTGCCGCGCCGGAAAAACTCGACGCCGAAACGCGGCGCTCGTTGATGGAGAAGGCGCGACGTGGCGACGTGGTGGTGATCGACGTGCGCCCGCCCACCGAATACGACAACGGCCATCTGCCGTTTGCACGCTCGATGCCGCTCGATGAAATCCGCCAGCGCATCAAGGAGCTGCCTGCCGACAAGGACATCGTCGCCTACTGCCGCGGGCCGTTCTGCATGATGTCGGCCGAGGCTGTGGCGCTGCTGAAAGAACACGGCTACCGCGCGCAGAAGATCGCCGACGGCACGGCCGAATGGCAGGCGGCCGGTTTGCCGCTGGCCGCATCCTGACCCGCTTCTGTCCTCAATACCAACCCAAGGAGACTTCCATGTTCTTCCGTCAATTACTGGCCAAAGACGCCACCCTGTCCTACTTCTTCGGCTGTGGCTCCTGTCATGTCGGCGTCGCCGTCGATCCCGTGCTCGGCGACGAGCAGTGGTTCATCGACGAAGCCGCCAAACAGGACGTGAAAATCACTCACGTCATCGACACCCACGTGCATGCCGACCATTTCTCCGGCGGCCGCGCGCTGGCCGAGAAAACCGGCGCGCTGTATTGCCTGCACGAATCCAACAGCAGTCGTGTGAAGTTTCCTTTCGAGCCGCTCAAGGATGGCCAGCGCATCGACGTCGGCAATGTCGTCGTCGACGTGCTGCACACCCCCGGCCACACCCCCGACTCCATCTGTTTAACGGTGGCCGACAAGCGTCGCGCCACGACGGACGATGCGGCACCGTGGTTCGTGCTAACCGGCGATACCCTGTTCGTCGGCAGCGCAGGGCGGCCCGATCTCGCGGGCAAGGAAATCGAAATGGCCGGGCAGATCTACGATACGGTGCACCAGCGCCTGCTAACACTAGCGCCCGAGGTCGAGCTGTATCCCGGCCACACCTCCGGCAGCGCCTGTGGCGCGGGCATGTCGGGCAAGCCCATGTCGACGATCGGCTTCGAGAAGCGCTGGAATCCCATGCTGGCGATGAGCCGCGATCAATTCGTCGCCACCCTGACCGAGGCCATTCCGCCGCGTCCTGCGGAAATGGACCGCATGGTCGCCTTCAACCTCGGTAACTGATATGTCGCTCGCTCAGGAAGTGGCCCATCAGGTAGGCGAGTACCGCTACGGCATCCGCAACAACTTCGCCCAGTTCTCGCACCAGCTGGTGCAGGTGTTTTTCGTCGGCCTCACCATCGGTATGTTCCGTACCGTGGTGCCGGCGCTCGCTGAAACCGAGTTCGGCGTGGCCAAGGGTTCGTTCATGATGCTGATGGCCTTCGTCACCGCCTTCGGCTTCGTCAAGGGAACGCTCAATTTCGTGGCGGGCCGGTTGTCCGAGCGCCTGGGGCGCAAGAAAGTATTGTTCATCGGCTGGCTGGCCGCGGTGCCCATCCCTTTCATGATCCTCTACGCGCCGAGCTGGAGCTGGATCGTCGCGGCGACCGTATTGCTTGGCGTGAACCAGGGCCTCGCCTGGTCGATGACGCAGACGTCCAAGCTCGACCTCACCACCGCCGATCAGCGCGGCCTGACCATAGGCCTCAACGAGTTCTCGGGCTATTTCGGCGTCGCGGTGGCTGGCATCGTCACGGGCTATCTCGCCACGGCTTTTGGCCCGCGTGAAGGGCTGATGATTTTCGGCCTGACGGTGGTGGCGCTGGCCGGCCTGCTGACGCTGCTGTGGGTGAAGGACACCCTGCCGTGGGCGCATGCCGAAGGCAAAAAGCACGCTGCCGGATTGATGACCGGTCCGAAACCGCGCTACCCGACCAACATCGCGAACACTCCCAGCACCTGGGAGGTATTCACCCTGATGTCGTGGCGCGACGCGCGCATGGCGTCGATTAGCCAGGCCGGTCTGGTGGAGAAATTCGTCGACGCGCTGGTGTGGGTGTTCTTCCCGGTTTACCTGTATCAGCACGGCTTGAGCCTGGCCGGCATCGGCTGGGTAGTCGGCGTCTACGGCTTCGTCTGGGGGCTGTCGCAGTTTGTCACCGGCCACTGGTCGGATCGCGTCGGCCGCAAGAAGCCCATCGTCGCCGGCATGTGGCTGTGCGGCGCCGGCGTCGCGCTGGTGCTGCTGGGCGACGGCGAGCTGTGGTGGTCGTTCGCCGCTGCGGTGATGGGCTTCGGCATGGCCTTGCTTTATCCCACACTGTCCGCTGCCGTGTCCGACATCGCCCACCCCAACTGGCGCGGCTCGGCGATCGGCATCTACCGTTTCTGGCGCGACCTCGGCTACGGCATCGGTGCGCTGCTGCTGGGTGCGGTGGCGGCGCTGTTCGGCGGCATCGAGGCCGGCTTCTGGTTCACCGCTGCCGCCATGTTTGTCTCCGGCCTCGTCGTGTTGCTGGCGTGCGAGGAAACCCATCCGCGCCTCAACCCCGCCAAGAATTGATCTTTTTCATCGAGGAGTTCGCATGAACAAAACGCTCGTTGCCCTGTTTGCCGGTCTGTCCCTGCTGGCCACCCCCGTCTGGTCGGAAGACAACCCCGCCGTGGTCGATGCGCTCTCCGGCTACATGGACTTCGCCGAATACGGCAGCAGCCTGATCTGGCCGGAGCAGATTCCGAAAGACGACTGGAACAAGGTCTTCATCGTCGATGCACGCGACGCCGCGCAATACACCAAGGAGCACATCCCTGGCGCAATCAACATCGACTGGCGGCAGGCGGTGGCGCGACGTGCCGAGTTGCCGAAAGACCGCATGGTGGTGATGTACTGCAACTCCGGTTCGCTGTCCGCGCAGGCGGTGTTTGCCCTGCGCCTGCTCGGCTACGACAACGTGAAAGTGCTGCAGGACGGCATTGAAGGCTGGAAAGCCAAGGGCGGCTTCGATGCCCACGCTCGCGCCAGCAAGCCGGCCGGGCACTGAAACCGGGTCACACCGTGCAACTCGACCTAACGTTCCAGCTGACACTGCAGGGCAGCTTCCGCGAACTTGCGCTGTGGCTGCCGCTGCCCCAGGACACTCCGCAGCAACGGCGGCTTGCGCTTGAGAGCGATGGCAACCATGCTGAGCTGACGCTTCACCACGATCCGGTGCATGGGGCACCGATGTTGTTCGTGCGCTGGCCGGGTGTTCAGGACGATCCGCGGTTAACCGTCACCACACGCATGGAGACGCGGGAGGCGGCTTTCGATCTCGCGCAAGCTCGGACGGGTGCACTGCTTCCCGACGAGGCGCGCCGTTATCTTGCTGCGAGCGCGCATTTGCCTGTTGAGGGTGAAATCCGCGCCCGTGCCGAGTCGATCACGCACGGCCTGACAGCGCCGGTGGACAAGCTGCGCGCGTTATATGACTGGGTTCTGACGCACGCCCAACGCCGTTTCGATGTCGCCTGGTGCGGCCTGGGCGATGTGCCGGCGATGCTGGCAGCCGGGGAGTTCTGCGGCAAGTGCGTGGACATCAACTCGCTGCTGGTGGCCTTGTGCCGTGCCGCGGGCCTGCCGGCGCGCACCGTGCTCGGCATCCGCGCCGCGCCGTCGCGCTTTGCGCACGCGCTCGGAGCCTCCAGCGATGTTACCCAGGCGCTGCACACCCGGGCGGAGGTGTATCTGGGTGGCCTTGGCTGGGTGCCAGCCGACCCTGCCGACGCCTTGAAACTGGCCGACGCAGGCGTGCCCGAAATGCTGCTGCGTGAAGTCAGCGCGTTTCTCCTCGGCAGCGCCGAGGCCAACTGGATTGCCTACAACCACGCCCGCGATCTCCAACTCGACCCACCGGCGAAGGGCGGCCCGCTCAACTTCTTCACCACACCCTACGCCGAGACCGACGGCATTCCGCTCAGCATCGTGGCTGGCGCGCAGGGATACAGCATTTTCAGCCGCCCGGCCGGGCCTTAAATCCGGCCACAAACTTGAGTCACAAAGCTGATTAGTGCACCGCGCCGATTCATTGGCGATACGGCACGGACAGAACTGACTTACGGGATAATGAACCCATGAGTCCCAAGAAAAAACTGTTCGAGCAATTCGCCCGTGTCGCCAAATCGCTTGCCAGCCCCAATCGACTGGAGTTGCTGGAGACGCTGGCACAGGGCGAGAAGAGTGTGGATGCCCTGGCCCAGGCTACAGGCATGTCGGTAGCCAACACCTCGCATCACCTCCAGATACTGCGTGATTCAGGCCTGGCCGAATCACGCAAGGAGGGATTGCAGGTGATCTACCGCCTTTCGGATGACCAGATTCCGACCTTGATGGGCTGCATTAGCCGCATCGCGGAGAAACACCTGGCCGAGGTGGAACGCATTGTTCGTGAGCATTTTGATCCGCGTGACTCACTTACGCCCGTGGGGCGCAATGAGTTGATGGCCCGAGTCAAGGAGGGGGGAACCATGGTCATCGACGTGCGGCCTGCTGTGGAATATCAGGCAGGCCACATCCCCGGCGCGATCAATATCCCGGTGGATGAACTGCCGCAACATCTGGAAGCTCTTCCGCATGGACAGGAAATCGTCGCTTACTGCCGCGGTCCCTACTGCATGCTGGCCTTTGAGGCTGTGGCGACGTTGCGTGAAGCGGGCTATCAGGCGCGCCGCCTGGAAGACGGCTTTCCCGAGTGGAAGGCCGATAGCCGCCCCGTCGACAGTGGAACGCCGGATTCGCAGAAGTAATCATTTCAGCCCCGCCAAATAATTAATTGACATGAAGCCCTGTCGCGCCCACTATTCAAGCATTCTTTTGAATTGTTTAATAAGGGGCGGAAATGGACATCCTTGCGATCCTCGCCGGCATGGTGACCGGCATGGTGTTGGGCCTGTTCGGTAGCGGCGGCTCCATCATCGCGCTGCCGGCGCTGCTGTATCTGCTCGACGTGGCGCCGAAGTCGGCCATTGCTATGAGTCTGGGCGTGGTGGGCGTCACCGCCACCATTGCGGCCATCGACAACTGGCGACGCGGCAACGTGGTCATCCGGGTGGCGCTGGTGTTCAGTCTGTTCGGCATGATGGGCACCTTCGCCGGGGCGCGGCTGGGCTTGCTGACGCCCGTGATCATTCAACTCGGCCTGTTTGCGCTGGTGATGTATGCCGCTGCCTGGCGCATGCTGAAACCCGTCAAGCTGAGCCCAACCGGAGTCACTGCGGCGACGGATGGCGTGGAGGCCGCTGCTGACGGATCGGCTGCCATGAGCCATTGCCACGATTTTTTCTCCCCTTGCATGGGCCACATCGCCCTGCACGGCATCGGGGTCGGCATCCTCACCGGCCTGGTTGGCGTGGGCGGCGGCTTCCTGATCGTGCCGGCGCTGGTGCTGCTCTCCGGCATTCCCATGAAGCAGGCGGTGGGCACCTCGCTCGCCATCGTCGCCGCCAAGTCCTACGCCGGCTTTGTCGGCTATATGGGTGGCGTGCCGATCGACTATGCCCTGATGGGCGCCTTCACCGCAGTCACCGTGGTGGGCAGTTTCATCGGCACCCGATTGGCCGGTCGCGTCTCGCAGGCCACCCTGAAAAAAGCCTTCGCCTGGTTTCTGGTGGTGGTGGCCACCTACATTTTGTTGAAAAGCGTGGTGGGAGAATTAGTGTGAGTATGCATGTGCGTGTTGTTTCGCAGCATCCCCCGGGCGGGCGATGCAGTCTCTATGCCGCTTATGCCGAGGTGCTGGCGGCGCATCTGGATACGCGCACGGAGGTCGTGGTCACGACCGAGCGCGACGCGCATGGTTCGGGTTTTCCGTCTCTATTGCTGAATGGCGTTCCTGTCCAGCCAGCGGATGGGGTGATTCTGATGCCGGTGGATGTGTGCGCGATGTTGGTGGCGGCCGGGCAGGATGAAGCGAAGCTGGCCGGGCTGGCCGAAGCGCTGGAAGTGCCGCTGCAACGCATGATGGAAGGTGCATAAGCCCCTGCGCATTTTCCGCGCGGGGTGGCGTGCCAAACGGGTGAATTCAATGACCCCCTTATCCCGTGGCAACGTCCTGCTGTTCGGCAGCATCGAAGGCTGGAATGCCAAGGGCGGCTTCGATGCCCACGGGTGCGCCAGCAAGCCAGCTGTTCCAGAGAAGGGGAAACGTGGCGCCCAAGCGACTAGAATGGCTCATTTGATCCATTCGTCGTGCCGCCGCGTTCAGGGTGAGGCAGGGTTTAAGGTCGATGGGTCATGATGCGAGATTCGATAACGCTTTATCCCCAACGACGCTCACCATCAGCGTCTTGCATGCAATGACATGAAAACCAACTCCTACGTCCCGCCGAGCAATGTCATGGATTTGCTGCTTGATGCAGTCTGCGTCGTGGATATGCTGGGGAGTTTTGTTTTTGTCAGCGCGGCGGGCGAACAGATTTTTGGTTACCCCCCGGCAGAAATGATCGGCAAACCGGTGATCGATTTTGTGTTTCACGAAGATCGGGAACGGACGCTGCAGGCGATCGGGGAAATCGTGGACGGGCATCCCTTTCCGCATTTCGAGAACCGTTATGTTCGCAAGGACGGTCAGGTGGTTCACCTCATGTGGTCAGCCCGCTGGTCGGAAACGGATCAGGTGAGGGTGGCCGTAGCGCGCGACGTGAGCGAGCTCAAGCGCGCCGAATCCTGGCAGGCAGCACTCTATGCCTTGTCCGAAGCCGCACACGCTGCGGAAGACCTGCTGGCGCTGTTTCAACGTATTCATCAGATCATCGCCGGATTGTTGCCGGCAGCCAGTTTCTTCGTTGCGCTTTACGATGCGGAGAGGGACGAACTGAGCTTCCCTTATCCCGTCGACGAACAGGATCCCGTACCGGCATCACAACAGCCGGCTTCGGTAGCACTGAGCGCCGAGGTCATCCGCAGTGGGCAGGTGTTGCTTGTGTCGCCCGATATGGCAGGAAAACCCTTGAGTTGGCTCGGCGTTCCGCTCGCCGCAAAAAACGGCATCATCGGTTCTATCGCAGTGCAGGGTCATCATGCCTCGGAACCTTATGGCCCAAAGGATGTGGAGCTATTGCAGTTCGTTTCCACCCAGGTTGCTACCGCAATCGAACGCAAACAGATGGAATTGTCGCTGCAGCACAGCGCGCGCCATGACCCCCTGACCGACCTGCCCAATCGCGCGCTGTTCCATGACCGCCTGCAAGCGGCGTTGCTGCTGGCTGACAGGAACGAAACCCGGCTGGCTTTGCTGTATCTCGATCTGGACCGGTTCAAGGAGGTGAACGACACCCTGGGGCATCCCGTTGGCGATCTCCTGTTGCAGGAGACGGCCTGCCGCCTCAGGCAGTGCGTGCGTGACTCGGATACCGTCGGGCGCGTTGGTGGCGACGAATTTCTTGTGCTGCTCAATGGTATCCCGCTGCAAAAACATGCCGTGTCGATTGCCGAAAAGATCCGTGCAGCGCTCGATGAGCCTTTTGACCTGGCGGGGCATCTGGTTCACGTCTCGCCCAGTATCGGTATCGCACTTTATCCGGAACATGGCGACGATTACCGGCAATTGATTCACAGCGCCGACGCAGCCATGTATGCCGCAAAAAAGCGGGGCGGAAACCGTTCCGGGATGAGTCCTGGCGCCGACGCGCTCGACAAACCGGGCGGCGGCAACCCGGCCTGAATAAAAGATGCGCCCATTTGTGATCCAAGACCGTTGCGGCTGGGACACGCTGAGCCTCGCTGTCATTTCTGCGTTGCCCGCTGCGCTGACAGTGCCCATCCTCATCGAGCGGCCCATGCTGCGGGTGGCTGCGGCATGAACCCCGCTGACTACGAGGCGTGGTACGCCACCCCGCGCGGGTGCTGGATTGGCGAAACCGAATATGCGCTGGCGGCGCGTTTGCTTGCCGCCCAGTCGGGCGACAGCCTGCTTGATGTCGGCTGCGGCACCGGCTGGTTCACGCGCCGCGCGGCGGCCGCAGGCCTTCGCACTACCGGGCTCGATCCCAATTCCGCCTGGCTCGACTACGCGCGTGCCCACAGCAAGCCGGAGCTGAACTGGGTGGAAGGCGATGCACGCGATCTGCCGTTCGCCGACGCCAGTTTCGATCACGTGCTGTCCATCGCCGCACTGTGTTTTATCGACGACGAGCGGCGAGCTGTGACCGAATGCGTGCGGGTGGCGCGCCGTCGCTTTGCCATCGGCTGGCTCAATCGGGACAGCCTGCTGTATCGGCAAAAAGGCCGGCACGGCGGCAGCGGTGCCTATCGCGGGGCGCGCTGGCACGGCGCAGACGAAGTGCGTGCGTTGTTCGCCGGCTTGCCGGTGCGCAAACTGAAGCTTCGCAGCGCGATTTTCCTGCCGTCCGCCAATGCCTGGGCGCGCGGGCTGGAGCAGGCAGTGCCCAGCGTGCTGCCGTGGGGCGGCTTGCTGTTGGCTACAGGCGAAAAAGCCTGATGCTTTTTCGCGTTGAGCAAGGTGCGAATACGTCAGGGCGCGGGTCAGGCGGGCACAGGCCTCATAGCGGCTACACCCAGAGCAGCACCGGCACGCTGACCGCCACGACCACGATCTCCAGCGGCAGGCCGAGGCGCCAGTAGTCGCCGAACTTGAATCCGCCGGGACCCAGGATCAGCGTGTTGTTCTGGTGGCCGATAGGCGTCAGGAAGGCGCAAGAGGCGCCCACCGCAATCGCCATCAAAAAGGCATCGGCATTGACCCCGAGCTGGTGCGCACTGCTGATGGCAATTGGGCACATCACCGCCGCGGTGGCGGCATTGTTCATCAGGTCCGAGAGGAACATGGTGACGATCAGCAGCAGCACCAGCCCGGCAATCGCATGCCCATGCGCTACATGGTCGAGCAATGCGCGCGCGATCAAGTCGGCGGTGCCTGAGGTCGCTACGGCGCCGGCCACCGGCAGCATGGCTGCCAGCAGCACGATGACCGGCCAGTCGACCGCGGTGTAGAGCGAGCGGAGCGGAACCAGGCCCAGTGCGACGAAGACCAGCACGCCGGCCGTAAACGAGATGGCGGCTGGCAGCAGCCCGAACGCCGCACCGCCCACCGCGATGGCCATGATGAGGGCGGCGGTGAATGCCTCGCCTTTCTTGGGCACCCGGATGTCGCGCGCGGCCAGCGGCAGGCAACCGAATTCCGCGGCAAAGCCGGACAGCGCCTCGGGGGGGCCGCGCATCAGCAGGACGTCGCCGGGCCGGATGAGGGTGGATTTCAGACGTTTGAGCGAGCGCCGTCCCTGGCGCGAGATGGCGAGAAGATTGATGCCGTAGCGGTTGCGCAGCTGAATGTCGGTGGCTGAACGATTGAGCAGCGGCGCGTTCGGCATCACGACCAGTTCCTGAATCAGGATATCATCCGCCTTGGGCCTCTCCTTCTCGTCTTTCTGCTGTTTCTTGTCTGGGGGTTTGTCGCTCTCCTCCGGATCGCCTGCATCCGGTCTGGCGCCGCCGCTCTCGTCCGCTTCGCTTTCATCCGGTGCAGCGGGCACGTCCTCTTCAAGCTTGAGCCCCAGGCTGCTCAGCGCCGACGAAAGCGACTCCGGCTCAACTTCTATGACCAGGATGTCATCCTCCCGCAGCACGCGCCCCGGATTCGGCGCGGGTATGCGAACTTCGCCGCGGACGAGGCCGACGATCTGCGCATCTGCCTCGTCCAGCATCTGCTCCACCTCGCGCAGGCGCTGGTTCGCTGCCTTGCTGTCTGCGGTAATCCGCACTTCGCTGAGGTAGGTTCCCGACTCGAAGCTGCCGCTGTCCGGCTGCTTGCGCGCAGGGACGATACGCCAGCCGAGCAGTCCCACGAAGACCAGCCCGGCGAGCGCTACCGCGACCCCCACTGGGGCAAAATCGAACATGGCAAAGCTACCCGAGCCTGTGGTCGCCCGAAATCCGGAGACGATGAGGTTCGAGGGCGTCCCGATCAGCGTGGTCATGCCGCCGAGGATCGAGCCGAAGGCCACCGGCATCAGTACCTTGCCGGGCGGCAGGTTCAGTCTGGCCGCCATCTGAATAGCCACCGGCATCAACAGGGCCAGGGCGCCCACATTGTTCATGAAGCCCGACAGCAGCGCAGCCAGTCCGACCAGCGCCAGAATGCCTGCGGTCGGCCCGGCCGAGGCCGGGAGCACCCGCTTCGCCAGCAGATCCACCACGCCGGTCACCTGCAGGCCGTAACCCAGAACCAGCACCCCCGCCACCGTGATCACCGCAGGATGGCCAAATCCGGCGAACGCTGCGCTGCCGGGCACCAGTCCCGCCAGGACGCATACCAGCAAGGCCGCCATGGCCACCATGTCATGACGCCAGTGTCCCCACAGGAACAGGGCGATGGTGGCTGCCAGAACCGCGACGATGATCATCTGGTCATGCGTCATGCAGGCTCACTTGGAGTCGGAGAGCAAGCTGGCGACCGGCCTTATTCCCCTCTGATCAGTAAAACCGGCTTGGTGGCAACGCGTGCGACACCTCGGCGACGCTGCCGAGAAACAGGCGCTTCAGCCCGCGTCGGCCATGCGTGCCAATGACGACGAGATCGGCCGGCCAAGCTCCGGCATCGTCGGCAATCGCCTCGGCCACGCGCTGATTCATGGTCTCGATCTTGAGCAGCTTCGTTTCGACCGGCACCCCGGCAGCCGTCGCGATCGATTCGGCTTTGTCCAGGATGGAATCGCCACTTTTGGCGAGTCCCTGCAGCATGCCGTTCTGGTCGAGAAACTCGGCGCCCATGTTGATATTCACGGTATCGATCACATGCACGATCCGCAGCTGGGCGTGCTGCTCGGAAGCCAGTTCAACCGCGGCCTGCAGCGCGAGTTCGCTGGTTTCGCTCGCATCCACTGCCACCAGAATTCGTTTGAACATGATGTCTCCTTGAGAAAATGGATTGTCAGTGTCGGGCGTGAAGCGTGAAGGGCCAAGCCTGGATGTGGCAGCCATCCCGCCAACCGGATGGCCCTTTGCTTTGCAATATAGACACGGGAAAAGACATGCGGTGAAGGGAGCAGGCCAATCAAATTGGCCAGGCTGAACTGACCCAGGTCTTTCGGACATTTTTGAGTGGAGTCACATTCACTTGGAAAGTGGCAAGCCACGGTGCATATCAAGCACGACCGGGGCTTGGTGCACTGATTTGGGGCGCGCCCGCATGCACCATGCACAGCTATCGAACAGGTGGCGTGTTCGATTGTGGGGCGGGTCTTGCCAAGTCTTTGAATCCCCATCCTTTAAGCAAGCTGGCATTCGACGTGCTTAACCTCCTCGCGAGGTATGTACATGTCTATCGTTTCGTCTGTTTGTTGTTACTGCGGCACGGGTTGCGGGGTGTTGATCGAAACCGAAGCCGGAAAAATCACTGGCGTGCGTGGCGATCCGGCGCATCCGGCCAATCAGGGCAAGCTCTGCACCAAGGGCGCGACGCTGCATCTGTCGGCGCAGGCAGGCGGGCGGGCGCTCCATCCTGAATTGCGCACCGAGCGCGGCGTGTCGCGCCAGCCAACGAGTTGGGCGGCGGCGCTCGACCATGTGGCGGATAAATTCAGCGCCGTCATCCGCGAACACGGGCCGGACGCGGTGGGCTTCTATATCTCCGGCCAGCTCACCACCGAGGCGTATTACGTCTTCAACAAACTGGCCAAGGGCCTGATCGGCACCAATAACGTCGACACCAATTCGCGCCTCTGCATGTCGTCGGCGGTGGCGGGCTACAAGGCCACGCTGGGTGCGGATTCGCCACCGGGCTGTTATGACGACATCGACCACGCCGGGGTGATTTTCATTGCCGGCTCGAACACTGCCTTCGCCCATCCCATCCTGTTTCGCCGCATCGAGGCCGCGCGCAAGGCCAACCCCGCGCTCAAGCTCATCGTGGTGGATCCGCGCCGCACCGACACGGCGGCGGAGGCCGATCTGCATCTGTCGATCCTGCCCGGCACCGATGTGGCGCTGTTCCACGCCATGCTCAACGTGATGCTGTGGGAAGAGTTGATCGACCGCGACTACATTGCCGCGCACACCGAAGGCTGGGACGTGCTGCGCGCCACGGTACGCGAATACTCGCCGGAAAAAGTCGCGCCGATTTGTGGCGTGAGTGCGGCCGACATCGTGCAGGCCGCGCGCTGGTTCGCCCAGGGGCCGACGCTGTCGCTGTATTGCCAGGGGCTCAACCAGTCCAGTTGCGGCACCGACAAGAATGCGTCGCTCATCAACCTGCATCTGGCGACCGGCCAGATCGGCAAGCCGGGCGCCGCGCCGCTGTCGCTCACCGGCCAGCCCAACGCGATGGGCGGGCGCGAAGTCGGCGGGCTGGCCAATCTGCTGTCGGCACACCGCGACATGGGCAACCCCGAACACCGCGCCGAAGTGGCCGCGCTGTGGGGGGTGGACGACGTGCCTGCGACGCCGGGCAAGACCGCGATCGAAATGTTCGAGGCGGTGAAGCGCGGTGAAATCAAGGCGCTGTGGATTGCCTGCACCAACCCCGCGCAGTCGCTGCCGAACCAGGCGCTGGTACACGAAGCCTTGCAGAAAGCCGAATGCGTGGTGCTGCAGGAGGCGTTTGCCGACACCGAAACCGCCCGCTACGCCGACGTGCTGCTGCCGGCCTCGACCTGGGGTGAGACCGAGGGCACGATGACCAATTCCGAGCGCTGCATCACGCGCGTCCATGCCGCGGTGCCGCCGCCGGGCGAAGCGCGCGCCGACTGGGCGATCGTCTGCGATTTTGCGCGGCGGCTGCTGCCGGAAAAAGGCGCGCGGCTGTTTCCCTACGCCGATGCCGAGGCGGTGTTCAACGAACACCGCGAATCCACGCGTGGGCGCGATCTCGATATCACCGGCCTGTCCTACGCGCTGCTGGAACAGGCGCCACGGCAATGGCCGTTTGCCGAGGGCAGCGACGCGGGCACAACCCGTTTGTATGCCGACGGCGTGTACCCCACTGCCAGCGGTCGCGCCCGTTTTCACAATGCAGCCTACTGTCCGGTGTCCGAGGCGATCGACGCGCGTTATCCGCTGCATTTCAACACCGGCCGCCTGCGCGACCAGTGGCACGGCATGAGCCGTACCGGTCTGGTGGCGCGGCTGTATGCCCATGTCGAAGAGCCGCTGCTGTCGATGAGCCGCAGCGATATGGAGCGGCGGCGTCTGAAGGATGGCGAACTGGTGCGGGTGAAAAGCCGGCGCGGCAGCCTGGTCGTCAAGGTGGCGGCCAGCGACGAACTGCGTGCCGGGCAGACCTTCATGCCGATGCATTGGGGTGGCCGTTTCATGGCGGGGCAGGGGGTGAACGCGTTGACGCTGGACGTGTTCGACCCGGTATCGCGCCAGCCCGAACTCAAGCATTGCGCGGTGCAGGTCGAAAGGGTCGAGTTGCCCTACCGGCGGGCGATCATGCGGCGCGGTGATGGCGCCAGCCTGTTGCGGCGGGCGCAGCCATTTCTGGCGCATTTCGATTACGCCACCGCCAGCCTCACTGGCCGCGACAAGACCGTGCTGGTGTTCCAGGCCGCAAGCGTCGGGCCGCTGCCGGAAGCGCTGGTGAAGGAAATGGATGTTGCCTTCGGACTGGACGATCCTCTGCTGACCATGAACTATCAGGATGCGCGGCGCGGCATCTGGAAAAAGGCACGGGTGGAGGACGGCGTCATCACCGGTGCGCGCCTGTCCGGCGAAACCGCCGCGCAGGACTGGCTCAAGGACCTGATCGCCGCAGGTGCCTCTGCAATGGACGTGCGCGCCTGGCTACTGGCGCCGGTGACGCAGCCGCCGGCGGGCGGCATCGGCCGCGGCCGCATCATCTGCAACTGCCTCGATGTGGCCGAGCCGGATATCGTCGCTGCGATTGCGGGCGGCGCGGATCTGGCTGCGTTGCAAACCACGCTCAAATGCGGCACCGAGTGCGGCTCGTGTGTGCCGGAGCTGAAGCGTTTGCTGGCGACTACCCCGCTCGCTGCCTGAGCCATTTCGTCTGCGCTGTTATGAAGCAGCGTATTCCATCCAGGTGCATACCTGCCTGCGCAATGCGCATTCAACAGGCAGCTGCGCCCTGCAATATGGCAGAGCAGACAAAGACCATGCCCATAAAGTGGGCGTTAGGCCCTGATTTGCAGCGTGATGGTGCGCAGTCTTTATTGGTGCACTTATCTGGTGCCAGCGGCGGCGGGGCGATCAGCCTTTTTCTGTAAAACATCAACTTATTCAATGCGTTCGGATGGCTGTTCTGGGTGGCACTACTCTTGCTTATTTAGAGCAAGCCTATTGATTCCGGAGTATGAGCAAGATGGACATGACCCCCCCCGACAAGAAAATGAAGCTGGTAATGGTTGGCAATGGCATGGCTGGCGTGCGTGCGCTGGAAGAGCTGCTGAAGCTTGCGCCGGACATGTATGACGTCACTGTATTCGGCGCCGAGCCGCATCCCAACTACAACCGCATTTTGCTGTCGCCGGTGCTGGCGGGCGAGCAGACGGTGGACGATATCGTGTTGAATCCGCTCGACTGGTACAGCGAAAACAACATCACGCTGCACGTCGGGAAAAAAGTGGTGAAGATCGACCGCACCCACCGCGAGGTGGAGACCAGTGACGGCATGCGCGTCGGCTATGACCGCCTGCTGCTGGCGACCGGCTCCAATCCGTTCATCCTGCCGGTTCCAGGTGCGGACCTGCCCGGCGTCATCAGCTTCCGCGATATCGCCGACGTCGATGCGATGGTCCTGGCGTCCAGCCAGTACCAGCACGCGGTGGTGATCGGCGGCGGCCTGCTCGGGCTGGAAGCGGCCAATGGCCTGATGAAGCGCGGCATGCAGGTGTCGGTGGTGCATATCGGGCCGTGGCTGATGGAGCGCCAGCTCGACGAACCGGCGGCGCGTCTGCTGCAAAAGAGTCTGGAAGAAAAAGGCATGAAGTTCCTGCTGCAAAAGCAGACGGCTGAATTGGTGCGGGGCGAGTCCGGACGCGTCTGTGCGATCAAGTTCAAGGATGGCGATTCCGCGCCCGCTGACCTCGTCGTGATGGCGGTCGGTATTCGCCCCAACACCGAGCTGGCCGAATCGTCCGGCCTGCATTGCAACCGCGGCGTGGTGGTGAACGACACCATGCAGACCTTCGACCCGCGCATTTATTCGGTGGGCGAATGCGCAGCGCACCGCGGCATTGCCTACGGACTGGTCGCGCCGCTGTTCGAGCAGGCCAAGGTGGCCGCCAATCATTTGGCGCAACACGGTATCAGCCGCTACCAGGGCTCGGTGACCTCGACCAAGCTCAAGGTCACCGGCATTGACCTGTTTTCCGCCGGCGATTTCATGGGCGGCGAAGGCACCGAATCGATCCTGTATTCCGATCCCATCGGCGGCGTCTACAAAAAGCTGGTGATCCGCGACAACAAGCTGGTCGGCGGCGTGATGTATGGCGATACCGTTGACGGCGCGTGGTATTTCTCCTTGTTGCGCGACGGCAAGAACGTCAACGAACTGCGCGACCACCTGATGTTCGGCCAGGATCACTGCGGCAATCTCGGCCACAGCGGCATCAACAAGGCTGCCAGCATGACCGACGACATGGAGGTGTGCGGCTGTAACGGCGTGTGCAAGGGCGACATCGTCAAGGCGATTCGCGAGAAGGGCCTGTTCACGCTGGAAGACGTGCGCAAACACACCAAAGCCTCGTCGTCGTGTGGTTCGTGTACCGGTCTGGTCGAACAGATTCTGGCGGTGACCGCGGGCGGCGATTATTCCGCCACGCCGAAAACCAAATCGATGTGCGGCTGCACCGAGCACACCCACGAGGAAGTGCGTGCGGCGATCCGGCAGAACAAGCTGCTGACGATTCCGCAGGTGCAGCAGTTCATGGAATGGGATACGCCCAACGGCTGCGCCAGCTGCCGCACCGCGCTCAACTATTACCTGATCTCGACCTGGCCCGGCGAAGCCGAAGACGATCCGCAGTCGCGCTTCATCAACGAACGCGCCCACGCCAATATCCAGAAAGACGGCACCTATTCGGTCATCCCGCGCATGTGGGGCGGCAACACCACGCCGTCCGAATTGCGCCGCATCGCCACCGTGGCGGAGAAATACAACATCCCCACGGTGCACGTCACCGGCGGCCAGCGCATTGACCTGCTCGGGGTGAAGAAGGAAGACCTGCCGAAGGTATGGGCCGATCTCGACATGCCGTCGGGCCATGCCTATGGAAAAGCATTACGTACGGTGAAGACCTGCGTCGGCTCCGAATGGTGCCGCTTCGGCACCCAGAACTCGACGCAGATGGGCATCGATCTGGAGAAGGCTTTCTTCAAGATGTGGGCACCGCACAAGGTCAAGCTCGCGGTGTCGGGTTGCCCGCGCAACTGCGCCGAAGTCGCGATCAAGGACGTCGGCATCATTGGCGTCGATTCCGGCTGGGAAATCTATGTCGCCGGCAACGGTGGCATCAAGACCGAAGTCGCGCAGTTCCTGATCAAGGTCAAGACCGAAGCCGAAGTGATGGAATATTCCGGCGCCTTCCTGCAGCTGTACCGCGAGGAAGGCCGCTACCTCGACCGCACCGTGCATTACGTCGAGCGCGTGGGGCTGGATTACGTGAAGAAGAAAATCCTCGACGACCACGAGGGCCGTCGCGCCCTCTACGAACGCCTGATGTTCGCGCTGTCAGTCGAAAAAGACCCGTGGGTCGAGCGCGCCAAGGAAGGCAAGTTCGCGCAGGAATTTGCTGCGCTGACGGTTTAGTTCTCGACCCTGAATAACAAGGAAGCAACATGACCCAATGGCTTGAAGTATGTGATCTGACCGAGATCCCCCAACTCGGTGCGCGCGTGGTGAACCACGGCGATCTGACTATCGCGGTGTTCCGCAACGCCGACGACGAAGTGTTTGCGCTGGAAGACCGCTGTCCGCACAAGGGCGGCCCACTGTCGCAGGGCATCGTGCACGGCCGCAAGGTGACCTGTCCGCTGCATGGCTGGAATGTCGAACTGATCTCCGGCTGCGCGGTGGCGCCGGACGTGGGCTGCGCCCGTGAATTCCCGGTCAAGCTCGAAGCAGGGCGAGTGTGGCTGGACTGCACGACGGGCGTGTGCGCGGCTGCCTGAACCTGTTTCACCGTGCTTTAAAAACATAACTTATACGGGCGGGAAACCCCGCCCATCGGCAGGAGCACCACCATGACACGCGACTTCTGGAAGTCGGGGCACACGCCTACCCTTTTATCGGCCTTTCTGTATTTCGACATCGCCTTCATGGTGTGGGTGATGCTCGGCCCACTGGGGGTGCAGATTGCCGAAACCCTGCAACTCAGCGCCGCGCAGAAAGGCATGATGGTGGCGACGCCGGTGCTTGCTGGCGCGCTGCTGCGCATCGTAATGGGCGTGCTGGTCGATCATCTCAAACCCAAAATGGCCGGGCTGATCGGTCAACTGGTGGTGATCGCGGGCTTGCTGTGGGCGTGGCTGGCGGGCATCCACAGCTATCGCGAAGTGCTCTTTCTCGGCGTGCTGCTCGGCTTTGCCGGGGCGGCTTTTGCAGTCGCGCTGCCGCTGGCGTCGCGCTGGTACCCGCCGCAGCATCAGGGCACTGCGCTCGGCATCGCCGGTGCGGGCAACTCCGGCACCGTGTTCGCTGCGCTGTTCGCGCCCAGCCTCGCTGTCGCGTTTGGCTGGGGCAACGTGTTCGGGATTGCGCTGATCCCGGTCGGCGTGGCGTTTCTGGTCTACCTCGTTTTCGCCAAGGACGCGCCCGACTGTCCGCCGCCAAAGTCGCTGCACCAGTACATGAATGTGCTGAAAGACCGCGACGCCTGGTGGTTCATGTTCTTCTATTTCGTCACCTTTGGCGGCTTCGTCGGTCTGGCCTCCAGCCTCACCATTTATTTTCATGACCAGTACGACATGACGCCGGTGCACGCGGGCTACTTCACCGCCGCCTGCGTGTTCGCCGGTTCGCTGGTGCGCCCGATGGGCGGCATGCTCGCCGACCGCATCGGCGGCATCCGTACCCTGCTGGTGGTGTACTCGCTGGCCGGCGTGTTTCTCATCATCGTCAGCTTCGGCGCCGACAGCGCGTGGTTGGCGCTGGCCGGTTTCATGCTCGCCATGGGCACGCTCGGCTTTGGCAACGGCGCGGTGTTTCAGCTGGTGCCGCAGCGCTTCCGCAAGGAAATCGGCGTGATGACCGGCATGGTCGGCATGGCCGGCGGTGTCGGCGGGTTTTATCTGGCCGCCAGCCTGGGTTACATCAAGGGTCAGACTGGCAGCTATCAGCTGGGCTTGCTGATTTTCGCCGGGCTGAGTTTTGTCGCGCTGCTGGGCCTGACCGTGGTGAAACAGCGCTGGCGCACCACCTGGGGCGCGGCGGCGATTGCGGGAGCGAAGGTTTAACGCTGGCGGAGTTTGACCGCTTCAGGGTAAGGCGGGATACTGTATCGCAATTGCAATGCATGGAGCCTGATATGAAAACCGCCACCCTGCCCTCTCTGCGCGTCGAGCCAGAATTGCGGCAAGCTGCCGAGAGCGTATTGCGCGAAGGTGAGAGCCTGTCAGGATTTGTCGAAGCAGCGGTGCGCACGCAAATACGCCAACGCCAGACACGGCAAGCGTTCATTGCGCGCGGCCTGGCAGCGCGTGATGCCGCCCGCGAAACGGGCGAGTACTTCAGTGCCGAAGCCGTGCTGAGCGAACTCGACGTTCTGCTGGCGCAAAAGCCTGAATGACGCCCTATCGCGTCCGCTTCACCCGGGGCGCGCGCGATGATCTGCTGCGACTCACCGCTTACTGGCGCGACAAGGACATCGCCACTGCGCGGCGCGCTCGCGCTGCCATCGAAAAAGCGCTTGCCATGCTGCGTGATTTCCCTTTTTCTTGCCGTAAGGTCGATGAAGACCAGGCTTTTCTACGCGAGTTGCTGATTCCCTTTGGTGCAGCAGGTTATGTCGCTTTGTTCGAAATCGACGAAGCAAATACTGTCACTGTGCTGGCAATCCGCCATCAGCTCGAAGACGACTATCACTGAGTTGATTGCATTGAACCGCCATGCCCCTGAAGCTTGAATTTGGTTACGCCACCGCCACCGGTCCCCGCGAACAAAACGAAGACTTCGGCGGGTTCGTCGAACCGGCCGATCCGCAACTGGCGGCGATCAAGGGCATGCTGGCGGTGGTGGCCGATGGCGTGTCGGGCGGCTCGCATGGGCGTGAGGCGGCCGAGACTTCGGTGCGCAATCTGCTCGCCGACTACTACGCCACGCCCGATACCTGGGAGACGCCGCACGCACTGGGAACGGTGCTGGCGGCGATCAACCGCTGGCTGTCGGGGCAGACGGCATCGCGCCACGAAGCCGGCGGCATGGCGACCACGCTCACCGGTCTGGTGCTGCGCGGCCGGCGTTTTCATTACGCGCATGTGGGCGACAGCCGGCTGTATCGCCTGCGCGGCGAAATGCTGGAGCAGCTGACGGTCGACCACGTATGGGAAACCCCCGGCATGTCGCATGTACTGAAGCGCGCGCTGGGGCTGGATACCCATGTGTTGCCGGATTTCGGCGAGGGTGAGCTGCAGGCGGGCGACGTTTTTCTCATCGTCTGCGACGGCGTGTGGGAGCCGCTCGGCCAGCTTGAGCAGCATCGTCTGCTGAAACTGCACGATGCACCGCAGCGGGTGGCGGATGCGCTGGTCGAGGCGGCGCATGCGCACGGCGGGCAGGACAACGCGACCGCACTGGTGGTGCGGGTGGAAGACGTCGGCGTGGACGAGGCCGTGCTGAGCGATGCACGCGACCTGCCGCTGCCCGGCAAGCTTGGCGCCGGCGCCAAGCTCGACGATTTCGTGATCGAAGACGTGCTGCACAGCGGGCGCGACGCGCTGATCTACCGGGCGCGCCACGCTACCAGCGGCCAGCACTGGGCGCTCAAAACCCTGCAACCGATACTCGCCGGCGATCCGGATGCCGCGAATCGCCTGCTGGCGGAGGAATGGTTTTTAAAGCGCGTGCATTCGCATTATTTTCCCGACGTGCTGGCGTTGCCGGGGCGCAATTTCCTCTATTTCGCGGTGCGCTACCACGAAGGCGCGACGCTGCAGGACAAGCTCGACGCCGGCCAGCATTTTTCGCCGGTGGAGGTCGTCACTTTGATGATCCGGGTGCTCAAGGGCCTGGCCGCGCTGCATCGGCTCGACATCGTGCATCGCGACATCAAGCCGGCCAACCTGCACCTCGACCCCGCAGGCAAGCTGCGCATACTTGACCTCGGCGTGGCGCGCTGTCCCACCCTCGACACGCGCGAGCCGCTTGCCCAGCCCGGCACGCCGAGTTATATGGCGCCCGAGCTGTTCAACAGCGTGGAGGCCAACCCGCAAAGCGATCTTTACGCCGTGGGCGTAAGCCTCTATCACCTGCTCACGCGCAACTATCCCTACGGCGAAATCGAACCGTTTCAGCGCCCCAGATTCGGTGAGCCTGCGCCGCCTTCACGCACCCGCCCGGACATTCCGCCATGGCTGGAAAACGTGCTGCTCAAGGCCGTTTCGCGCGACCCCGCGCAACGTTTCGAGACCGCCGAGGAAATGCTGCTGGCGCTGGAGCGCGGCGAAGCCAACCCGCTGCTGCGCCGCCGCACGCCGCTGATCGAGCGCTCGCCTGCGGGTGCCTGGCCGCTGGTGGCGGCGGTGTCGATTGCCCTGAATGTATTGCTGCTGTTCGTGCTGCTGGCGAGCTAGCCGCCGGCCACCCCCGCCTTTCAGCGCGGGAGCGGCAACCGGGGCAAGGGGTAGGGACGTCCCGCAGGGTTGCCGGGATAGCCTGAAATCGGCGGCGGGTAAATGAGCGGTTGCGGCAGCGCGGCCGGCGACTCGGCTTCGGCGGGCAGGTTGGCCTGCTCCTCTTCGCGCTGGCGCGCCGCTTCCGCTTCGCGCGCAGCCTCCGCGGCCTCTCTCTCCTGCCGCTGAGCCTCCAGCTCCTGCGCCTGGGCGGCGTTCTTTTTCAGGCGTTCTTCGGTCGCCCGCACTTCCGCTTCGCTTGGTGGCGGCGCCACGTCCAGTTTTTGGACTTTGCCGGCTTTGGGCGGGGTGGAGGAATAGGTCACGTTGCCTGCACTATCGACGGATTTATACAGCGCGTCGGCAGCGGCGGGCGTGCTGGCCAGCGTGGCGATCAGCAGCAAAACAACAGATGGCGACATCATCGTTCTCCTTTCAGCTTGCGGCCGGGCTGGCCGCGGCTTGCGTGGCCGCCACCATTTCCACCCGGATCGGGTCGCGGCTGTCCAGGTGGACATCGCGTTGCGGGAAGGGCATGGCAATGCCCTGTTCGGCAAAACGTTTTTCGATGTCCAGGCGGATCTCGCTGGCGACCTGGCGGCTGTTGTCCTGCAGGCTGAGATCCAGCCAGTAGTCGGCGCGTAACTGGAGCGCGCTGTCGCCAAACTCATCCAGCAGCACCAGCGGCAAGGGCAGCTTGAGCACGGAAGGATGGCCAGAGACCGCTTCGCGGATCAGCTGGATGGCCGTCTCGGTGGGGGCGCCGTAAGCGATGCCGACGTTGACGGTAAAACGCAGCAGCTGGTCGGACAGGGTCCAGTTGGTGACGGTTTTTTCCAGAAACACACTGTTGGGAATCAGCATGTCGATGCCGTCGAAACGCTGCACCTGGCAGCAGCGGCTGCCGATGTCGTAGACGCGGCCGCGGATGCCGTCCACTTCCACGATGTCGCCTGGCTTGATGGGTTTTTCCACCAGCAGGATCACGCCGCTGATGAAGTTGTTGAGCAGGTTCTGCGCGCCAAAACCGAGGCCGAGTGCGAGCGCGCCGCCGAGGAAGGCAAACGCGGTGAGCGGGATGTGGGCGGTGATCAAGGCCAGCACCACCAGTCCAATGGCCATGCCGATGCTGGACAGCCGCAGCCACAGCAGCGCGGCGCTTTCTTCACCGGTGTAGCGTGCCAGCAGCCAGCGCCGGGCAAACGCGCTGACGCGGCCCGTCAGCCACAGCCCCAGTACCAGAATCAGCAGCACCTGAACCAGCTTGCCCAGGGTGACGCTGCGCTTGCCGGCGATCTCGCGTCCCTCCACCATCAGGGTATCGTCGACCGTGATCACCTCGAATTGCCAGACCGCGGCCAGCGCCTGGGTGGAAGCGACTGCTGCGCCGCGCAGGCGATCGGTCCAGCTCACGTCCTGGTTGGTCACGCGATTGACCTGCTGCCAGTTGTGCAGCATGCCTGCGATCTGTTCGATCTGGTCGTGATTTTGGCGCAGCAGGGCATCACGCCGTTGATAGGCCTGGATCTGCCGTTCGACGAGTTGCCGGTCGCCCATCTCGGGCTGCCATTCGGCGACCTGGGTACCCAGCAGGGCCAGGTTGGCCCGGGTCCGGTCGCTGTCCGCCTGGATGGCGCTGCGCCATTCGGCGATCCGTTCAAGGGTGTCCTCGATCTGCGCGGTCGTCTGCTGAAGGGTATGGCTGTCGCGTGCCTGCATGCTGCGAAAGCGCTGCTGCCAGGCTTGCTGCGACAGCGTCACGCCATACCGCATCAGCCGCAGGGAGTTGAGCCGGGAGGCGGCTGCATCCACTTCGATGCGGGCGGTTTCCAGCCGTTGCAGCGAGGCGGGCGAAGGCTGGTCATACGTCTGTTTGCGCATCTGCTCCAGCAGGTTCTGCGCCTGATGTTCCGCGGCTTCCGCCTGATCGATTTTCTGCTCGATCGCGGCTGCCTGCCCGGCCAGTTTCGCCAGCTGGCTGTCCAGTTCCTGCTGGGTGAATTCAACGGTATGGCTGGCCTGCACTGCCTTGTCCTCCAGCCATTGCCGTTCGGACTGTTGATTGGCCAGGGTTTCGGCGAGCACGTTGCGCAGCGTCTCGAACATGCCCAGACGGGCTTCCGAATAACGGCTG
>Ga0208375_1000622_pt1 | contig 48990 bp, 57 predicted proteins | sample RifOxyD1_FD_184038 | JGI IMG/M metagenome (GOLD analysis project Ga0208375, IMG submission 184038) | Soil microbial communities from Rifle, Colorado - Rifle Oxygen_injection D1 (SPAdes) | ecosystem: Environmental > Terrestrial > Deep subsurface > Rock core/Sediment | place: Rifle, Colorado... | reverse complement strand
AAGAAATAAAGGAAAGAGTAAAAAGCATTCCTGACCCAAAGAAGGCAGTAGAGAAAAGGATTTTTGAAGAACTGTTGGAAAGACAAAGATTTAATATCTTTACAAAGTAAAATGGCTGAAGAAAAGAAAAAACCGCAGGAAAAAGAACTGGAATTTTTAGTGAGAGTTATGGGATATGACATTCCAGGAACAAAAAAAGTTTATCCAGGATTAACAAGAATAAAAGGTGTTTCATGGACAATATCAAAAGCTGTCTGCTCCGCATTAAAAATCCCAATGGATAAAAAAATAACAGAATTATCAAAGCCAGAAATAGTCGAAATTGAAACTTTTTTTAAATCACTGGGAAATCCATCTCAGGGAATTCAAAGTATCCCTTCATTTTTGAAAAACAGGCGTTCAGACCCAGTCTCAGGAAGTGAATCTCATATCTTTGGTTCAGATTTAGACATAAAAAAAGAGTTTGATATAAAGAGATTAAAGAAAATGAGAAGTTACAAAGGAGTGAGGCATTCTGTAGGTCTTCCGGTAAGAGGACAAAGAACAAGATCCCACTTTAGAAGCAAAGGAAAAACAGTAGGAGTTAGGAGGAAGAAATAATGATAAAGAAGAAAAAACTTTTTAAAAGGCCAAAAAAATTATTTGAAAGCTTCCGTATAAAAGAAGAAAATGAGCTGGCAAAAAAATACGGGCTAAAAAACAAAAAAGAAATCTGGAAGGCGCTTGCCCGCGTGAATTATATAAGAAAAAGAGCAATGGCCCTTGCGAGAATGCCTCTAGGGGAGCAGGAATCTTTATTTGGAAAATTGAGGGGGCTTGGCTTGAAAGCAGGAAACACCGCTGACGTTTTGGGATTGCAGGTTGAAGACATTTTAAACAGGAGGCTTCCGACAATAATTTTCAAAAAAGGAATGGCAAGAACACTTAAACAGGCTCGTCAATTAGTTGTCCATAAAAAGGTTTTAATCGATAAAAAAGCAGTTAATTCCCCAAGTTATTTAGTCCACCTTGCAGAAGAAGGTAAAATTTCAATTAAAGAGCAGAAACCCAAAAAAGAAAAACCAGCCGAACAGCCGGCAGAAACTCAAGAACAGCAGGTAAAGGAGGCAAAGGAAAATGCCTAAAGAGAAAAAAGAAAAAACCACAAAAGAAGAAGTTGAAAAAGAAACTCAAGAGAAGCCTCCCCAAGTTACAGATAATGAAGAAGCCAAGGTCGAACCTCCGACTGCAGAAAAAGCGGACGACAAAAAAGACAAAAAACCAAAAGAAGAAAAAGTTGGAATTGCTTATGTGTTCAGTTCTTCAAACAATACAATGGTCCACATAACAGATATGGCAGGGAACACAATCTCAAGGGTTTCAGGAGGGCAGGTTACAAAGCATTCAAGATTAAAATCAAATCCAACGATAGCAATGTTTGTGGCAAAAAGAGCATCTGAAAGGCCAAGAGATCTTGGAATAACTGCATTATACATAAGATCAAGAGGAAAAACCACAGCAGGAACTACAGGCCCCGGAGCGCATTCTGCAATAAAAGCTCTCGGAAAAGAAGGATTCAGAATAATCAATATTTTGGAAACGACAAAATATCCAAGAGGCGGACCGAAGAAGAAAGGAGGTAGAAGAGGAAGAAGAGTTTAAGCAAAACTTTAAAACCCTTTTTTCCCTATCACTAAAATGCCGATAATTGAAGAAACTCCGGAAAGATTAATATTAAGGCTGACAATTTCAGAAACTTTGGCAAACGCCATAAGGCGCTCTATTTCAGAAGTCCCAACTTTAGCAATAGACGAAGTTGAAATATTCAAAAATGATTCAGCACTTTACGACGAAGTTTTAGCCCACAGATTAGGATTAATTCCATTAAGAACAGAGAAATCAGTTTCAGATAAAACAAAAATGGAATTCAAGCTTTCAGCAAAAGGCCCCGGAATAATTTACGCGGAGGAAATGAAAGGTGCAGCAAAAGAAATCGTCTTTCCAAAAATGCCAATCACTCTTTTGGGAGAAAACCACAAATTAGAATTAGTCGCATCAGCAAGACTTGGAACGGGACTGGAGCATGCAAAATATCTTCCAGGATTCTGCTATTACAGGCACCTCACAGAAGTAAAATCTTTTCCTCAGGCTGACGAAATAATCAAAAAATCAAAAGGGTTGATAAAACCTGAAAAAAAGGGAAACCTATGGGTTTGCGACGTGGAAGACGCTTATCTGGATGATATTAAAAATTTGGACAGCGAAGCAGTAAAAGATTCAGAAGAAATGCTTCTGGTGATAGAATCCTTCGGACAATTCAAGGCAAAAGACATTTTAACAAAGGCAATCTCTGTATTGTCAAAAAACCTTGATGCTTTTGAGAAAATTCTGAAATAAATTTACTTTGGGCGCCAGGCAGGAGAATGATTATTTCCAATTTTTGTCAAAACTTTTCTTTTCCATGGTTCACTTATCTTCATGGCAAAAATCTGATCCCAAACTCCATTTTCTTCTTTAGTAACACCTGCTAAAAATTTCCCATCAGGAGATATTGCAGGAGACCAGCCAGAAAAATCGTCATCTGTTAATCTTGTTCTTTCTCCTTCTCCATTAGAATTGACACCAAAAATCTCATGCCTGCCCTGATTATTTGAGGTATAATAAAATTTTTCTCCATTGGGAGATAAAGTAAAAGATTTGCCATCTCCTCTTCCCTCTGTTAAAATTACTTTGTTGCCATCAGCCTGATTTACTCTAAACGCATCACATCCTCCTCTATCAAAAAACATAAAATATAAATATTCTCCATCAGGAGACCACAAGGGAGGAGATGGATAAACAGACCTTTCTAATAATGTTCTCCTATTTCCCCCATCCACTGAATCCATAATCACAACATCTCCAGGAGTAATAACCTTTTCATCTCCTCTATTTTCCACAATAACAGCAAGTTCTTCTCCATTAGGAGATATAGCATAATCTCTTTTTGATCCCTCTATTCCTTGAGTCAAATTAGCCAAAAAATTTCCATCAGTGTCAATCCTGCAAATATTTCCAACACCCCCAACTACAGACAGATAACTTATACTTCTTCCGTCAGGATAACATTTAGGATTAAAACGATTTTCACCAGGAAAATTGGGAAGAATTTTCTGACCAGTTCCATCTGAATTAACTAACCCTATTCTATATATTTTATCTCTGCCTCTTAATCCATAAATTACTTTTTTACCATCAGGAAACCAAGAACCATTATAATTTGTACAATTATTATTTGTTAAAGGCCTCTGATTATCTCCATTTGCATCCATAAGAAAAACATCACCCTTTCCATTAATTCTATTAGAATTGAAAAGTATCTCAGGTTGTAACATTAACTCATCCTCTAATGTTGAATGTTCTCTGCCCCTTTCACCCAACCCAACAGAACCAAAAACTTCCGGACTTAAAGGATTTAAGGTTAAAGCAAGGCCTACTCCGGTAGCACAAATTCCCCTAAGAATATTTCTTCTGCTTGGATTATATGGAGTTTTGTATGTCATTTTGTCACTACTATATAAAATCACTTTGGGCACCAAGAAGGTTCAAATGTAGAACCGGCATTTTCCATTAGTCTGTCAGGTTTTTCAGTTCCATCTGATTTCATAGTGTAAACATGCCAGTCTCCTTTTTTCTTAGAATAAAATGCTATTCTCTCTCCATCAGGAGACCACCTAGCTCCTCTGCTATTTTCAAGATCAGCTGTAAGAATCCTGTTTTCACTTCCGTCAGAATTCATAACACAGACTACCTTTTTTCCGTCTGCTTCTGTTCTATATAATATCTTTCTTCCATCAGGAGAGTAGAATGGCTCCCAACAATTGCCTGCCTTTTTTGTAAGTTCTTCTGTCCCAGAACCATCTGAATTCATAGCACATATTTTACCCTTAGAAAAGTACACTATTTTTTTCCCATCAGGAGACCATGAAGGATAAAGATCAGATTTACTATCTGTAAGCATTGCCACATCATTTCCATTCCTATCCATAAGGCCAATACATCTCTTATCGCCTGCACGTATTTCAAAAACGATTTGCCTTCCATTAGGAGAATAAATGGGTTTTGTATGCACTCCAAGAATATTAGTTAATCTCCTTGGTTTACTAAATCCCTCAGAGTCCACAGAACATATAGAACCATCACCCATTGAGTATGCTATCTCTTTTCCATCAGGAGACCAAGAAATGAAATGTTCTAAAACATGATCCTCCAATAACTTCTTTACATTCCTGCCATGTGAATCCATTACATACAAGGCATTTTTTAATTCCCTATCCGAGAAAAAAGCTATCCTTCTTCCATCAGGTGACCAACGGGGGTACATTTCACTTCCCGCATCATCAGTCAGCTTAATTGGATCAGTTCCATTAGATCTAACAATTAAGATATCATATTGTCCTTTAACACTGGATGCAAGAGCTATCCTGTCTTGACAATATAATCTCTCTTCCAAAGATGTCTGGTCTGCTGGTAAACATAACTTAGGTGGAATACTAATTCCAAGTGTTCTCAAAGTTGGAACAGCTAATGCTACTGCTACAGCTAGCCCAGCCAAGAATCTTCTTCCAGTAAGGGAATTATTCGGTTTTTCCGCCAAATTCTCAGTATGTTTCATTTTTCAGTTAACTCCAAAGGAGCGCACGAATTTTGTTACTACTAGTGAGTATATCTGATTTAAAAACCTTTCGACCAATCAAAATCTCCAACCTACAAGAACAAACCCTTATGACTACGGACTAACGCACATAGTATAAGTAGATGGATATCCCGCGTTTTTACATTTCCAAGTAGAGCTAAAGTATATCTCATTACCATCATCATCATACGAAACCCCACATTTCTTTATTTCACAATGAGATATTTCTTTCTCCAAATAACCTGACCCAAGACCTACACAATCACCACTATAATACTTACCACGATTGTCAGAACCAGTTCCGACAGACACACAAAGATTATGCTTTCCATCCGCGGCGTCACATTCTTCTTTAACTTTGTAATATGCACTATTATGGGTTCCATCAGCAGGCACGCACTTTAATACATCATTTCCAGAACATCGGAGAATATCAGAGCTAAAGTCGGTATAATCTGTACAATCACATTTTGGAACTGTCATACCCAATGCCTCTCCAGCACCAGTCATAATACTTACGCAAATGCCTTCATCTTCTGAAGTAGGACACGCACTTCCCGCACCCTCGGCCTTCCATTTAGGATTCCCACTTCCTGTGCATCCATCTCTACAGGAAGTAGTATAATCATCAGAATCAGGAGAGTTACCAAAGATCTTTAGCACAGGAACCGGATTTAAAGAATCATCACTACAATCCCAGCATCCCCATTCATCAGCGGGCTTTAAGCCAGCAGTATTACATTCCGCCTCGCTCCAATGTCCATTCTCACAATAAGAAACATAAATACCGTGACATAAGCCCTCCCCACAACCAGTCTGACCATTCACTTCCACATTCTTCTTACTCCCCTCCTCACCAGAAGTGCAAGAATTAGGGGGAGAGCTAACAGAACAAACAATCTCATAAAGTGGATGACTTGGTGGATAAGGGCAAGTGACCATTCCAAGAATAACTCCTCCAGCATAAACAACAGCAAGAAGAATAATAATCACAACACCCCAGAAAATATATTTATTCCAATCCACCTTTTTTTTAGCCATCTTAAACGAACCTAAGGAACCAAAATCAAAAGACTATTTAAACATTTCCAATCAATGAGAACAAGTAGGACTATAAATCAAACCATCAAAAACTTTCTTAACTTCTCCTTTTCCATCTTCTCTCACAGAATAAAGAGCATCCTCACCATCCCTATCAGAGGTGAAATAAATCTCATCTCCATTTCCTGACCAAAAAGGAAATCTATTATTCCATATTCCCCCAGTTAAATTCAAAAGTCCCTTTCCATCCAACCCGATACTAAAAATATCATATAACCTTTTTTCATTGATTACAACTTCTTTAATTCTTCCTTGTGTGACTCTATTAGCCTTAGTTTCTTTAATTCTTCCTTCTCTATTAGAAGCAAAAGCAATTCTATCCCCCAAAGGGGAGAGAGATAAGTAGTTATTACTTCCGACTCCATCTGTGATTCTAATTGCATCTCCAGTCCCATCTGCATTTTTAAAATAAATGTCAAATCCCATTAATCCTCTTCCTTCATTAGATATAAAGACTAATTTTCCATTATTTAACCAGCGAGGCCTCAAATCCATTCCTTTACCATCAGTTACCCTAACTAATCCATCCCCATCATCTCCCATGCCTTCAGCAGGCATAACATAAATATCCCAGTTTGAACCTCTATCCAACGAAAAAGCTATCCTTTTCCCATCAGGAGAAGGCGAAGGAAACCTAAAATTATCAATACCTTCTGTTAATTTTACAGTACTTGGTTCATTAGGGTCCTTTGGAACACCACCAAGATTCATAAAAAAAATATTAAAATTTTCACCATCCCTATCGGATGAAAAATACAATCTTTTCCCATCACCAGATAAGCAGGGATCCAAATCCATCCTATCACTATCAACTAACTTTATTGGAGGGTGGGCTCCTTTCAAATCTCTAACATAAATATCCCAATCTTCTTTATTTGTTTCTGCTACATAAGCAATTTGCTCTGGTTTTTCAGGCCCATCAAATGCTCTTTGCGTATTATTACTAACAGAACCAAGAGCAACAGCTCCGCCCAACAATAAACTTGCCAAACCATTTAGTATTCTTCTTCCCATAAAAAATCACCTACTCACCAAACCATACACTTTAGGTTTAAAACCTTGTTTTACAAATTCCAAATTAGAAGAACCACAATTAAAAAATCTCTCAGCTTCACAAAGATAATGTCTAACAAGATGCAACGGAACACCAGTCCTCAATGATATCCCCTCAGAACTAAGAAGGGCTCTGTCTCTATTATCAAAAATGCACAAAACAACTCTTCCCTTATCACTTTTAAGATAAACTTTATGATTAGGATCTTCTTCTAAATATAAAGATAAACTAACTCTTCCTCCAGAATGTCTTCTTCTTGATAAAACCATCCCATCTCCTATTTTTTCCGTTGTTCTTGCAGGAGTTACCATGAACTTCCAACAAATAAATAGTTTTTAAATTTAATGGGAAAATGAGGGGAACAAGTATCTACGTTAAAGCTCAATTTGGTATTACCTTAACTCTTTTCATGTCAAGACTTCTATCTCTCTGAGATTATCAAATGCTTTTGATATGAAGAGGCTTTCAAGTTCCAAAAGTTTTTTTACTACAGGACTTTTTAAGTTTAAGGTGTAAAGTTTTGCCTTTCCGAATTTTCTCGTCATCGTTACAATGCCCTGCTCTTCTATTTGTTCCCAATAATTGAAAAGAGTTGCCTTTGAAATTTCTGCCCCACCCATAATCTCCTTCTTACTCATGTCCAATCCTTTGTTTTCAATTAAAAAGTCAATTATCTTAAACACAGGATTCTCCCCCAAAAATTTCATTAGCAACGATTTTTCCATAATGCAAGTATAAACGCAAAGTATATAAACTTAACTGTTCAAAGTCTATTAATATAGACTTATGAAAAAGGGACGAGGAAAGAAATATGTGGAGCGACGACGAAATAAAGGGAAAGATATTGCATAAAATGACTCGTATGGGAAAATTCCATCATAGTCATACATCCATTGACAATCTACCAAAAGGTTTCCCTCCAGAAATTAGGGGAAGAGTAAAAAATATGGCTAAGGAATTAAAGAAAGAAGGAATCTTATTAAGAAAGCCGACAAGCTACGGCGAAGAAGTTTCAGTTAACTCATCACACAAAGAAAAAATTATGTTTTATATTAACAAGTTTTTGATGGCGGAGTAACATGCGGGGAGTAGGATTCGAACCTACGAAGGCACTAAGCCACGAGATTACTTAAAATCTCGTTAGCGACTCTTTCTAACGAAAGAGCGACTTCTTAAGTCTCGCGCATTTGTCCACTTTGCTACCCCCGCACACAATCCACAGAAAAAATATAGTTTTAAACTTTGCCCCAGCCAATCAAAAAGACTTAAATATCCATAATCAATTATTAAAGCAAAAGAGAAAAAATGTTATCTGAAATTTACAATCACACAATTCATTTTCTGAAACTGACAGGAAAAGGAGAAGTTCTCTGGACAGTTCTGCCATTGGCTCTGGCAACAATAATTATGGTTGTTTATTTCCAAAGATACAAAGAGGAAAGGCCAGGATGGAACGACTATGTTGCAAATTCTCTTGTTTTGCTGTTCGTAGCGATGAGTTTGCTGAGAGAAATTTATATGATTGATATGTTTGGGGCTGGAAATTATATAGAATACCCAGGAAAAACAATCTCAACACTTTTCCTACTGCTTATTGGAATGATAATAGTAAAATTCAATTTTGAACATCTACTACCAAAATCAATTTCCCAGCATATAAGCTCCCCTCTAACCACAAATTTAATAGCATATCTAATCATCCTATACGTATATTCTGAAAGAGCAACTTCATGGGCAATGCTTTTTTCCCTTATAATCCTGTTTGTAATTTTCTTAATGTTTTTCACTTTAATTAAAATCCCAATTGAAAGGATAATAGTTAAACTAAAGCAGATGAAAAGAAGGGAGGAAATTTCAGATATCAAACAGCAGAAATTTGAAATTAAAGAATTAAAGGAAGAGTTAAAACAAAAAGAAAAAAGTTTAACAAAATCAAAAGCAAAAGAACTTGAACAGGAAAAAAAGAAAGTAATCAAATTGAAGAAAATAATCCGGGGCAGGTAAGGTTTAAATAAACGTTCGTTTTAATGGTTCCATTAAAAAAGATGGAAGAAGTAACTAAACTAAAGACAGAATTGAAAATAAGAGGTTTCAGTCCATTGACAGTAAGGAACTATTCTTTCTTCGTTGAAAAGTTTTTGCAGTATATTAACAAGGAGCCGAAAAATCTCACAGAAGACGACGCAAAATCCTATCTGTCAGAACTATTTGACACAAAATCAAAAAATACAATAATGCTTGCAGCAGCATCTCTAAAATTTTTCTACAAAGAAATTTTAACAAAGGATTTTTCCAACGTCAAAATGCCAAAGAAGGAAAGCAAACTTCCAGAAGTCTTGCAGAAGGAGCAGGTAAGAGATTTGATAGATTCAGCGGACAACAGAAAATCAAGACTGATAATTTCTTTATTATATTCGTCAGGATTAAGAGTTTCAGAAATTGTAAATTTAAAAGTTGAAGACTTAAATCTTAAAGAAAATCTTGGATGGGTCAGAAGGGGAAAAGGAAACAAAGACAGATTATTCAGTATATCAGAAAAATTATCTCTGGAATTAAAAGATTTCATAGAAGACAAAAAATACGAGAAATATGTTTTCTCAAAAGACAAACCTCTATCAACAAGAAACATACAAAAGATAATCAAAGGAACAAAAGAAAGAGCAGGAATAACAAAGAAGGTAACCCCCCACACCCTAAGGCACAGTTTTGCAACTCATTTATTGGAGAACGGGACGGACATAAGAGTTATTCAGGCGATGCTCGGACACTCCTCGCTAAACACAACCCAAATATATGCTCATGTTTCTACAGAGCAAATTAAGAAAGTGAAGAATCCTTTAGATAATCTATAAGATTAAACAATAAAAGTATCTTTAATATTCCTAAAATAATTTTCTTTGGAAATAAAAAGTTCCCATTTTTCCACAATATTATTATCAAAAATATTTCCGATTATCTTCTCCTCACATAAATTTAAATTATCCAAAGGCATAAAAACAACCCCATCTGAATTTATAAAAAAATATGCTTTATCTCTGTCAGATCTTTTAGACACAACCACTTTAAAAAAATCGGAAAATTCTTTTTTAATCTCTTCTGCCAATTTCTTAAATGCTTGTATGGGAATCTGAAGGGAGTCTTTATTATTTATTGCATTAATATTTTGAGGAAGGAATTCATATATCTTCCAAATATCTATAGAATAATTTTTCAATAATTCCCCTATCTTTTTTAGCTCTTTACAATTATCTTTTGTAACAACTGTTCCAATCCTAACTATTGGTCTCTTCTCTTTATTCTTGTAATATTCAAGAATTTTTAAGATGGAATCTATGCTTCCACTATTTCTATAACTCCGATTAGAAAAGTCTAAGGGCAAGCCCAAAACCTCTACATTCTCATCTATTAATTTTTTATACTTAAAGAAAAAACTTCCATTAGTGTCCAAAAAAATTCTCAAATTACTCTTTTTTATTTCTCTAATTATCTCGCCAAAGTCTTCTCTTATTGATGGTTCGCCCCCTGTCAAAACAACAGCTTTCGTTCCTTCATTATGAAGTAATTTAAATATTCTGATTAAATCCTCTAATCCAAGTTCCTTAATATTCTTTGGAGCTAAACAGTATTTGCAATCTTCATTACATCTAGAAGTTATTCTAAAAGTAACAATTTCCGGAAAATTTCCCATAAGAACACATGGCTCAGGAGTTATTAAAATTTTAGTAAAATTATAAATTTATCTGAATGACTTCTGCCTCTTCGCTCTTGCCTTAGAATCACCTGGCTTTCTCGTTTCCTTCCTCCTCGAATCAGGGATAACCATATGCCTGTCATATTTGATAAAGGCTTTCCTTAGCACATCAGAACCGGACAAGCTAATCAGTGCCTTAGCAATTGCCAGTCTTGCCGCCTGAATTTGACCCTCTCTTCCCCCGCTAACCGTTTTGACGTGAAAGTCATGTCTTACTTCTCCCAATTCTCTCTCATGAATTCTCAAAGGTTCAATCAAAGCCAGTCTGTGGAATAAACCGAGCTCACCATAAGGAAGCCTGTTGTAAAATATTTTTCCGTCTCCCTCAACAACTTTAACTTTCGCAACGGCAGTTTTTCTCTTTCCTGAAAATATTTGGTTTTTCATCAAATTCTCCTGCTCAGCTCCCTGATGGTGATAGTTTTAGTTTTTTTCTCTTTGCCTGCAAGAATTTTCTTTTCATCCTGGTATTCAGCAGAAATCGTGTTATAACATCTTAAATTCTTAAAGGCGGCTCTTCCCCTTCCTTTATGGTAAGGAATCATCCCTCTAATTGCTCTTTTCACAATCCTTTCAGGAGATTTTGGAAAAAACGGCCCCCCAATAGAAGAACTCCTCCTCGCAGTTTTTTGCTTGTAATCATTAATAATGGAAACAGGATTGCCTGCTATAATCGCATCATTGCAGTTCAATATAACAACCTTTTTTCCTAAAAGCAGCTGCTTGGCAGTATAACTCGCTAATCTTCCCAATGTCGCGTTAGTCGCATCAATTACTATTTGATCCATTTAATTCCCTCCATCTTAGGATTTGATTTTATTTCATCCAAAACATTTGAATATTCTCCCTTTGCTTCCTTTAGCTTTTCCAAAGCCATGCTTGAAATCCACAAAGAAACAACTTTCAATTTCTTGGTAACTTCTCCCTGAGACAAAACCTTTCCGACTATTAAAACAGTGTCTCCTCTTTCAGATTTCTTTTCAATCTCGCTCAAATTAATATCAATAAGTCTTCTGGTTGAACTGGAAAGAACTTTCGCAACTGACCCCCACGCAGGATGCTTAAGAGCCAGCCTGATAGTATCAACCAGCTCGGGATTTGTCTTTTTTCTGGTTCTGGATTTGATTTTTGTTCTGCTTATCACTCTCAGGATTATTTCATAGGGTATTTAAATTTAACTAAATAGAAACCTTTTTATACTTTAATACACACTAATACTCATGACAGTTAAAATCAAAAATTCAGAGAAAAAGATAAGAGTGAATATCACAGTGGACAAAGAATTATTAAAAAAAGCAAAAACAAGAATGGAATTATTTGGCGGCAAATTAAGCACAATGTTTAACGCCTATCTTGCAGATTTTGTAACAACAATGGACAAAAAATACAATGAAAATCAAAAATCTCTCGGAGAGAGGGTAAAAGAACTGGAAGAAAAAATAAAGAAACTGGAAAAGAAATAGTTAAAAACACATCTTATCCTATTATAAGTAAGCGGGAGTGCCGGAGTGGTCAAACGGGTCACGTTAAGGCCGTGATGGCTTAGTGCCTGCCAAGGTTCGAATCCTTGCTCCCGCATATTATTTTCAACACATTATAAATATTTCAAATAATTCAACAATAAAAAACAATTTTCCGTCGGCAAAATAAAAATAAAATTTTTTCATCAATTAATTCAATAACCAATTAGGCAAAAGATTTATAAAGAGCAAAGCACAATAAAGTGTATTCAAAAAGAGAGAATATGAAGTCAAAATTTTTCATTCCAACATTGTGCCTTGCTTTCCTGCTGGCAATTTTAATTATTCCGTCAGCATTAGCAGCAATAACAATCATCTCCCCGTTATCCGGAACAAACCACAGTGGTTTGAATATTTTATTCAATGTGACCTATGTCAACGCAACAGATTACTATAACGCAATGAACGCAACTTTCTATGTTAATATTTCTGGCTCATTTACGACAACGCCCCAAAGTGCAACTGCAGCCACGGGGCTTATTGGCAGAAGCGGTTCATGTGGAGTCTCTGGAGCAGGAGGAGTGACTGGCGCCTGCTGGATGTGGGCAAATGTAAGCAACCTTGCAGATGGGATGTATAGTATAAACGCATCCCTAAACAACGCAACAGCAATTGTGGATCCAAACTTCACTGCAACGGCTTTAAAACACGACGTTCTGTTTGACTCAACACCTCCGCAAATCTACGCAGCGAACATTACTTTCCCAAGAGATGCTCACAATTACAGCTACTCAGACGTGTTTAACATAACAATAACGATAGGAGACGCAATCTTAGGCAAGTATAACAGAAGCGCTGTCTTGGTATACTTTAACTTTACAAATGGTTCAGGAATAGAGACAAACATAATAAACTTAACAGTTCAAATAAAAGGAGACAGAGTATTTAACTATTCAATAGCAAACGCAACAACAAGATTTGCAGAGGGAAGATATAATGTAACAATATGGGTAAACGATTCTATAAATGTAAACAACTCAGTAAGGCTTAGGGATATAGTATTTGACTACCAAAAGTCAAATGTGTCTTACTCATGCACTCCGTCTTCTGTTTCACAGGGCGCATCAACAACATGTGCATGCACGGCGGCCGACCAGTTTGATCCAGACCCAGATATGAATTCATTCACGACAAGCCCATCAACATCTGCGGTAGGAACATTCTCATTGTCATGCATTGCAACAGACTTGGCAGGCAATGTAGCAAGCGCATCAGCTTCATACACAGTTACATCTCTTGGAGGAGCAGGGAGTGGTGGTGGAGGTGGCGGAGCGGTAGCATCAGGCTGGACAACAACTTATGCACACACAGACAAAGATTTTAGCGAGACAAAGGAAGTTAGTAGGGCATTAGGCGCAACCCACAGAGTGAAAGTCAAATTAGGTGGTACCACGCACAGCATCGGAGTCACAAAAGTTACTTCAACAACAGCAACAGTGGAAGTGGCAAGCACACCTCAAACAGCAACACTAAACATCGGAGAATCCAAGAAATTTGACGTTTCAGGGGATGGATTCTATGATATAAAAGTAACCCTAAACTCAATTGCGGGAACAAAGGCAGATGTCACGATGAGTTATGTTCAAGAAGAAATTCCAGCAGGCGAATTGCAGGCATCTCCAGATGAAGCAGTAGCAGGAGTAACTGGCGAAGGCGAAGAAGCAGGAACAGCAAGTGCAACAAGCTTGACATGGTTATGGTGGGTTTTGGGAATAATTGCAGTAGTTGTTGTAGCTTACTTAATCATGAGAAAGATGAAGAAGTAATTCTATGAATTCTAAACTCTTTTGGGCAATCATTGCATTAATAGTTATCTGCACAATTCTTATAATTTTCTTTGCCTTCAGGTAAAAACCCTGCTTACTCTACTAAACAAGATAGAAAATTAAAGAAAAAAATTCAAAAATGGATGAGAAGAGAATCTAACAAGAAGCAATAGGAATTTTATTAATTTGATTTAATCCTTGTTGAACTGTAAATTGAAAAGAATGTTCCCTCATTTCAGTAGCTAAGTAAATACCCAAAGTTAACATATTCCCAATTTTCATTACTTGAATCTTTGCTACCTGTAAGTTATTTAACTGTTCAGAAGAGAAATTAAACAACTTAGAGGCACAGTCTATTTCAACACCCAAAACCTTACAAGTCTCTCCAATATCAATCACAAAATTACCAAGAACCAAGTTACTTATCGCCTTTTCCTTATCATAGTTATTATAAATATAAAGAATATCTAAATCATCTTCGTAATCATGACTTTTCATAAATGTATATATAACACACACTTTTAAACTTTACTTTATTCAACTATCTACTTAACATTTTCCTAAAAATCAAAACCTTTAAATCCAATCTTCTCCTCTAATATCCATGTCCAAAAAGCTGATAAAAATTCCAAAAAAATAAGGGAAAAATTAGCAGATAAGGTTCAGGTTCTTTCTCTTGTTCTTTTTGTTTTTTCGTTATTCCTTTTAGATGTTAGCGCAAATAATGTCGGGGCTTACGGAATTGAAACTCAGGCAAATTTATTAGGAGGAGCAAAAATATTTTCAACTTCCGGCTTTTGGTTTGGATTTATCTCCGCGTGCTTTTTTCTATTTTTAATAACAATTCGCTCATTATATATCCAAAAAAAATATCCATCAAAGATTGATTTGGGTTTTGCAATTCTTGGAATAATAAGTTTGATGATGATTTTATCAGGAGGGCTGTTACTCTTCTGGCACCCGAACACTTTGTTAATCCCTTTCTTCTCGCTTAAGGTAACCAGAATAACTTACTATCACACAGGAATAGTTTTATCAATTATTTCGGTCTTATATTTTACTCTCACCAAATAAAAGATTTATCGTCGATAAAATCTTTTCATTACAATAAAGTAATGAAAAAAATCTTATGTTGAAACGCAATAGTGTTTATATATAAACAATAACGATGTGAGACTATGTCTATTGGAAAAGGGGATAACATGAATTACAACGAACTCGCAATCAAAATTGAAAGGGGGTTGTTAAAATGAAAAACTTATACACAATATTGGTGTTAAGTCTATTGGTTGTTTCTATAATACCGGCTGCTTTCGCAACAAGCATTGGTTCAGGAATTGGAGTTGATATTATCACTGAAGATTTCGAACCTATTGTTTGGATGTGCGACAACAGAATTGTTGTTGATGACGATGTTCAATGGGGAAGAGTCTCTAAGGGTGACCAAGGAATGATGGAAAGAATGAACAACTATGCTTTCGAGGGAGAAAGAGTTAGTTGGAACGTTCTTGTAATGGACAAAAACGGAGTTGAAAAGATTCAAGATGTTTTTGCCACAATTGGTCCAACTCAGGGAATTGGAAATGATATTGAAGTTAATTGCCAGAGAACGACAGGCTCACAAGAGATTCCAAGTTCATGTAATGCAAGAATTCTTGAAGAGCAAATAAGCACTTTCAATTCAGATACAATGGAGTACTACACATGTACTCTTACAGTTGAAACAGCTGAATCCATGCAAGGCGAATACTGGGTAACAGTTGAAGCAATGGATATGGATGGATTGTCAGGAACAATGGACGAGAATGAATACTGGTTCCTCAACCCTATGATTGCTTTAAGCATTGATGGGGATCTTTTATTCGAGGATGTAAGGGCAGGAACTTCAAGTTATTCTGATACTTTGCTCATCGGAAACGATGCAGAGCCAAGTTCAGGAGTTATGCTTGATATGTTCATATCAGGAACTGACTTCTACGACTCTATGAGTAGTGGAGCAATGTGCCCTACAACTAATCAGTTGGGTCTAGATAGATTCGCTTATTTCGCAACAAATGGTGCTTACTCAACTGCAAATGATGCAGAAACAGATAGCACAGATCCTAAGCCTATCAATGAAGGAATATATGACGTCTCTACAAATAGGGATAGGGACGCAGAAGGATATGTAAATATCCAAAGAGGAGACCACTTTGATAGATCAATGTATTACGAAGCAGAAATAATCCAGTCCGGATTCCAACAAGAAGGACCAGGACCTGCTGGATATTACAGAGGTAACTTATTGGCTCCAGGAGCAGAAATGGCTCTGACATTCAGACTTGACTTACCAGAACCATGTAATGGTGACTTCGACACAGGAGATATTTACTTCTGGGGAGAAGCTATCTAAATTTCCAAATTTTATTTTTTATTTTTTTTACTTTTCACATTCATGCCGGAAGGCAAAAATCTAGAGGGGGGCTGTCAAATGAATAAACTAACACTAACAATCTTAACATTTATCTTAGTTCTAACTTTCTCAATTACATTGGCAAGTGCAGATGTAACACAACTTCTCTGCCTGAAAAAAGGAGAGACAGCAGAATTCTCAAAATGTAATCCTTCAATAAGCGATTATGTCTGCAAAAGAACAAGCTGTCAAACATGTGTGATTAAAAAAGATGCAGGCCACTACTGTCCAGCTTCCCAAAATGCCTGCAATTCTTTAGGACTATCTTGCTCTCTATTAAATGATACGGGAGGCACAACAGAAGTAGACGGGGACGCCCCAAATATATCACTATTTAGTCCAATTCAAGGAGAAGTTTATCCAAGCCGTTCAGTCATTTTAAACTTGGATATAGACGAATTAGCAACAGTGCACTATTTAGACAATATAAACGGCAGGGGGAGATGGACAAGAGTTTGCAAAGACTGCAACGAATACTCAAGAAAAAGGTCTTTCAATGAAGGACTCAACGATATAACAATAATGGCGGAAGATTTAACAGGAAATATAGTTTATGAAGATTTAAGTTTCTATATTGACAGCAAATCTCCAAAAATAAAAAGAACAGAACCAAGAAAAGGGTTTGCCTCTGGATTGTTTGAAGTTCAATTTACTGAGGAAAACCCCGCATCTCTAATTCTCCAATACGGAAGTTTCTTTACAGGAATGAACGAAGCCCCATTAAATCTGGAAGAATGTTCCATAGGCGGAACAACAACTTCATGCAGTGCAGAAGTTAATTTAAGTTCATACAGCGGGCAGAAAATTCAATACTGGTTTATGTTGGAAGACATGGCAGGCTCTCAGGTAATTTCAAAAGCAGTTGAACTGAAAGTAGATACTCAATTTCCAGTAATAAACTCAATAAATTATACAATTGACAGAAGAAAATTTGGATGAGATAACTTACTTGGACAATTCAGACAGAAGACCGGCAGAAAGAAGATTATGCTCCAAATTAAAAGATGGAATCTGCGAAAAGAAAATAACGCTGAATACAGGAGCACATTCTCTCAAAATAGCAGTTCTCGACGGTGCAGGAAACTTAATTGTGGAAAATTTAGAGATAATAATTTAAATTTCATCAAATCAGAGTGGTAATATAGATTTAAATAAAAAAATTTCAACATATATTTATGTTAAAGAGGTGGTTAGTTCTCACAGCATTGCTTTTAATTCTGCCATTTGTGTCTGCAATAACTATTAATGTCCCAGCAGACAATTCTACAATTCAGGAAGCCATTGACTCCGCAGAAAACGGAGACACTATTGTAATTGGGGCAGGAACATACACAGAAGATTTAGTCGTAACTAAATCTCTGGACATTCAAACATCAGAATTAGCAACAATTAAAGGAGTTGCCAATGTTGATTCAACAGCCTTCCCATTAGCAGTTCCAAATATTGAAATTCTTGCAGAAAATGTAAAAATTCATGGATTTACAATAGAATCCCCAGACTATGTAGCGGGGCGTTATTCAAGTGGGATGGTTATAAACGGAACAGATATAGAAATATATGATAACACATTCATAACAAGTTCTTCCCCGAATTGGGAGGATATCTCTCAAATAATTCAAACATATTCTAAATTAGCAATGTCTGGCGCAGATATTTCAGGATTAAACATTCATGACAACATTTTCACAAATAAAGAAAGCGGACCACAGGGAGTTGAAGCAATTTACATAAATCCAGACACAGGATTACAAGCAATTACAATAACAAATAATCAATTTATAGGAGAAATGATAAGGGCAGTAACATCAGAGCGCTCCAAGACAACAATATCAAATAATATTATTGTAACAGATATAGAAGGTTATCAAGGAGTAAATATACGTAGCGACAATTCTCAAACAGATATTACTATAACAGAAAACACAATCTCAGGATTTGGACAAGGAATCAGGTTGGGTTCAACAACAGGAGATGTTGTGATGAATTATAATGAAATATTAAACAGCGCAACTTCGGTAAAAAATGATAATATTGGAGAAACAGCATATGCAAGATATAACTGGTGGGGAAACTGTTCAGGTCCGGCAGAAAATAATATAACGGGACTAGTAGACACAAGCAATTATCTCGGAGCGTGCGTAGATGAAAAAACAATTGGATCAAACTGCACATTAGAATCAGAAGGAGTAACACTATACGCAAACATAACAACCCAATATCAAATAGGAAATGTAACCTTCTCAGTCTTCAACGGAACAGATTGGAAAAATTTCACAGGACAGGCAACCTCAGGACTTGGAACTCACAAAGCAGAAATCCCACCCTCTTATTTAATACCAGGAACAATGACATGGACAGTTTTCGCAGATGATAATTACGGACACATATCTCAGGACGGAATAGAATCTTTCAATGTCACATCTAAAACCAAACTTGAAGTATCCCCGTCAACACCAACAGGATTAAGCCCATGGTATATCTCAAAACCAACATTCACATTAATCCCTGACCTATCAGCAACTCAAACTTTATATAAATGGGACGCAGAAGGGCCATTTGTTTATTTAATACCATTCAGCATAGAAAACACTCCAAACAATGGAAATGAAACAGGAGGAATATTTGAATTAACATACTGGAGTGAATACTGCAAAACAGAGCCAGAACAATCAAAGATTTTCAAAGTTGATTTGCAGGACCCCCAAATAACAGATTTATTCCCGATAGACGGGGAACTGATTTATGGAAATCCAAGACCAACAATCCAGGCACTTCTGGATGAAGTATTCCAGTCAAATTCAGGAATAAAAGAATCTTCAATACAATTTGAGTTGGACGGAATCCCGACAACTCCGGAAATTTCAGATTCAGGAGAATTAGATAAGATTGTAAAATACAACTCTGTATCAGATTTGTCGGAGGGATTGCACGAAGCATACATTTCTGTATCAGATAATGCAGGAAGAATCTCAGAATTATCATGGACATTCGAACTAAATCATTCTGGAATAATTGGGATGGTAGTAAACCTCCCAGAAGAAGCCAACTACAACTCCAAAAGAATCCAATTCAACATTTCAATGGAAGGAACAGCGGAAACAATAGAATACATTAATTACAACGACAACAATCCAAGATGGAAAAGATTGTGCAGAAACTGCGAAGAATATGGTGAATCAAGAGTAAAAACACAATCTCTAAAAGATGGAGAAAATAATATTTCAATAAGAGCAACAGACAAATTTGAAAACGCAATAGAGCAAAATATCTCTCTCTTCATAGACAGCCAAGCCCCAAGAGTCTCAACAACAGAACCAAGAAGAAATGATGTAATTAACGGCTCTTTGTTTAGTGTTAAATACACAGAAGATGATATTCAGGAAGTAAAATTATTATTCAATCCAGAAATAGAATTAGCAGATTGTGAACCAGGAAAAAATAAAATCTGTGAAACTTCAGCAGATTTAACAGAATTTGATGGAGAATACATAGAATATTATTTTGAAATTTCAGATTTGCTGTCAACAGTTCAGTCAAGAACAACAAGAGTTTTAGTGGATACAACTTCTCCGGAATTAACAGTCAGTCTGCCTGAAGAACAAAACTATTCAAGAATAGTTCCATTCAACATTTCAATATCAGAAGAAGTAACTTTGGAATATTATGATACTTCAGAAAGCAGGCCAAGATGGAAAAAAATATGTTCAAACTGCAACGAATACGGAGAATCAAGAGCAAGAACAAAATCTTTCAAAACAGGAGAACACAACTTATTAATTAGGGCTGTAGACAAGGCAGGCAACTCAGATATTCAGGAAATTTCTTTTGAAACAGCTTAACTTATTTTATTTTTTCTATCTTTCCCCTTATCCTTTTTAATTTTTCTCCGAAAATAAAAAATAACACAATCGCAACAAAAAGGACAATAAATGTAGACATCAATTTAAATTCTATTTCAATTATTGCGTTTTCAGGAAACTCAAAATTAAAAATAAAAGTTATCCATATTGTTGCCAGAACAATAAGAGAAACAGTAAAATAATTCAAAGTTCTATGGTAATCTAAATCATACAAATTTTTCTTTATAGTTATCCCATTTTCCATTTCAATCAATAACAACACTTAGAAAATATATTAATCCAACGAAGAAGAGTATTAGTCCAATGGAACTGCCAAATATGGCAGTGCTCCCAAGTTTTATTAAAAAAGGAACTGTAACAAACATGAGAAGTAAACCTATCAATGCAATAGTAATAGAAAAAACTTTCTGTGCTCTCACCTTTTTAAAAGGAAACATTGCTCTTGTCATTTTCTGACTATAACTATCATTTCCACTTTATAAACTTTTATTTAATATCCAATCTTCATAAATTTTCACCGAACAAAAGTAGTCCGTCTCATTTATATAGGAGTAACATATAAAATTTCTATGGGGAAAAAAGAGGTGCTCTTTAAATTAACTTTACTGCTTACATTAGTCATATTAACTTCATCAGTTATAGCATCAGCGACTTCAGACGTCGCCTACATTTACAGAAAAACGTTTCAAATAGACCAAAATGTAATAAACATCTTCACAGAAATGGGATTGACAACAGACTTAATTCAGGAAAACAAGCTTCCGGATTTATCTAAATACAAGTTTATATTCACAGGAGATGAAAGATTTTTAAAAAACATTCCAGTAAACAATTATCCAAGTGTCATAGAGAGTTACTATCACGGAGATGATTTTGGACTAACAGATGCAGAAGGAGTAAGTAAATTAGCTTCAGCAGCACCACTATCTGTCCTAAAAAACGGACAATCAATCCAGGTTTATACCCAAGCACATGATGGGGGGCACATAGCACTTCCATATTATTATCTAGACGATGAAAACGTAGCACCATCATTAACACAGATAGTAGGGACTCAGGAAACAAGCTCGGGATTAAAATACGGGGATGTAATTTCATATGCAAACAAAGGAGTTCAACTGCTAAACGGAAAAAAAGCGAATGAAAAAATGTGCTTCTTTGGAATTATCGAATCAGATTATTGGACACCAGGAGCAAGACAGTTGTTTGAAGATTGTGTAGCCTTTGTCGGTGCAGAATGCGCAAGCTCCTCAGAGTGTCCGAACACAATATCTCAAAAAACCTGCAGAAACGAAGACCTATACAATATAACAACTGCCTATTCTTGTGAAAACCCAGGAGCAATAAATGCAGAATGCACAGGAACAGACGATGAAATTTTACTTGAAGAATGTTTAATAGGATGCGAAAATAATGCGTGCTTAATTCCGCAATGCACAGCCGACATAAATTGCACAGCAGACTACCATGATAATTCTTATTGCGATGGAAACAATTTAGTTGGAAATCTTCACGACTTCTCATGCCAGAGCTACAATTGCACAGAACAGATAACTCCGCAGGTGATTGAAACCTGCCAATTCGGATGCCAAAACGCCAAGTGCCTCCCAGGAATTCACGATGTTGCACTAATCGATTTTAAAAATGCAACGAATAAAATAAAAATAACAGACAACTATGGAGAACTAACTTCAGAATTTATCTGTAACGAAAAATATAGGATTTACATAGAAGTAGAAAACAAAGGAGAGCATTATGAAAATGTAACATTCCAAGGCTCATTAAACTCAATAGACATCAATCACGAATCAATAAAAGACTTTAAACCACAAGCACAATCTCTAAAATACAAAACAATTAACTTGGAAGTTCCAGAAGGAGCTTATTCCGTAAGTGTAGAGGCATTAATCCCGCAGGATGACAATCAATCAGACAATTCAGCATCAAGGGAAATTTATGTCTCATGTCCAAATGTAACCTGCTTCTTCAACGAGCAGTGCGGAACAGACGGACTAATCGAACAGCCATTCTGCTTAAATGGAAATTCAGTCCAGAAATATGAATCTTTCTTCTGTAGCAAGCCAGGAACTTTTGAAAGTGCATGCTCATCTCAAATAATAAATAAAACTCAGGAAACCTGCAATTACGGATGCGAAAATGGGCAATGCAAGGCACCAGTAATAAACTGCACAACCAAAGAAAATTGCAGTGACTTGGATTTATACACCTACGACGAATGCAATAATCCAGGAACAGTTCAAAGCTACTGCACTCACACAAAAGTAAATTGCGTAACAAATAACGATTGTGGCTTGACAGGATTCATAGGACAGGAATTCTGCACTTCAGACGATTTATTCAAAACTTTCAAAAATTCAACCTGCATAAATCCATTAACACCAGAGAGTTACTGTGAAGTCAAGGAAACGCCAAAACAAATAGTGGATTGCGGAGAAGATTACTGCACAAACTGGTCTTCAAATTATTGCTCAGAAGGAAAATCATACCAAAGCAGAATCTGTTATGACAACAGTTGTGCAGGCAAAACCTGCAATTTAATTGGCACAGCAGAGAAAAACATAACTCAAAACTGCCAATACGGATGCCAATCAGGAGCGTGTCTGCCAGAACCCCAAGAATGTACAATTGATGAGGACTGCCCAGACAATTCATATTCTGCGCCTTTCTGCAAAGATAACAATGTATACAGAAATTTCACGTCATATTCCTGCGTAAACAGCAATTGTTTACCAGCCATTATTCCAGAATTGAACAAAACTTGTGAATTAGGATGTCAAAACGGACAATGCACAGAAGGAACCCACGACGTTGCCCTAATTGATTTCTCAGGAGCCGTAAATAAAATAAAAATCACAAATTCAAGCGGAAGTTCAACAGAAAATTTCACCTGCAATAAAGATTACAGGATTTACATAGAAGTAGAAAACAAAGGAGAAAATTACGAAAATGTATCTTTTGACGGAGCAATAAGCTCAATAGGTTTCGCTCACAACCCAATCTCAAATTTCCCACCAAAAAACACCTCATCAAAATACAAGCAAGTTAATTTCGCACTTCCAGAAGGAACCCACACTATAACAGTAGAAGCCTTGATTTCGCACGATAATAATCTATCAAATAATAAAGCAACAAGAGAAATTTATGTTTCATGTCCGCAGCAATGCAACGAAGAAGAAATGGATGTCAAATGGACAGTAACAGGAAAAGGAGATGAACTCTTTGAGGGAATTGCAGGAACATGGTACACAGGAAAACTTCCTGGAAGGGAATATCTATTTGAACAAGACGGAAAAATAGAGTTCTTCGGAAATGTAAATGATGATTTGAGAATTTCTTTAATCTCAGGAGAAAATAAAAGTATATTAATGACAGCAGATAACAGGGAAGGGAAAAATGACCCTTGCAATTGGGACGACAATATTTGCATAACAGACAGAAACGGAAAACTCCTATTTGCATCAACATGGGACGGAACATCAAGCATCAGCGCAAGAGGTTATCAGGAATGTCCAGAAATAACTTGTGGAATAAATGGAAAGCAATGCTCAAAACAGACAATAATAAGTGCAGCCGACGACCAAGGGCTAAAAGCAGACTATAAATGCATGAGTAAACCTTACTCAACTCAAATTTTCGCAGGAGAAAAAATAGAAGCAAAATTTGTAAATGGCGGGCAGGTCGGAATAAGAATCTGGGAAAACCAGATTGAACAAAGAACAGAGGATGACTCTGATAAGGAAGAAATAAAGTTATCAGACAAAAATATCTCTTTTGGAAAGTTCCACGCAGAACCAAGGCCAAAAGAAGGTGGAACAATAGTAAACATAACATACATTTTGGAAGATAATAATGAAAAAGTCATTACATGGATTCAGGGTAATGAAGTTTGGGGATGTACAGATTCAGACAAGAACAACGAATGCGACCATTATCAGTGCATTCTGTAATCTAAAATAGTAGAAACTTTTTTGTTGTATTAGAACATATACATCACAAAATAAGATTCTTTATAAACAAATTTACTGCTGTTTCTCAATAATACTATTATAAAATGGGTAAAAAAATACTATTCGCATTGGCAGTCATATTAAGTTTAATGTACTTGGCATCAGCCATAACAGGAAGCATAGGAAGCGCAAAAATGATATTAAGAGCAAAACCAGGAGAGGAAATAGGGCGTTCAATTCTAGTAAGAAATGTAAATGATATTCCAGTAACAGTAACGGTGACTCCCTCGGGAACACTGGAAGATAATATAAATTTAAATACAGAAGAATTTGTATTGGCAGCAGGAAAAGAAAAGAAAGTTTCCTTCACGATCTTTGCAGATGAAGTGGGAACAACAGAAACAAAAATTAATGTTCTATTCACACCAGAAGAAGGAAATGGCATAGGGCTGTCATCTAACATAATTTTCGTGGCATCAAACGCGGATGCAATTGATGATGAAGATGAAGAAGAGGACGCAGAAGACGAAGAGGATGAAGACACAACAGACGAAGAAGATGAAGTGGAAGACCTAATAGATGACAGCTCAGACGACTTAGAAGACAACACAGAAAATTTAATTTCAGATGAATCAAATAACAACCAACTTATCCAACCAAATAAAACAGAAAGATCAATAGAAATTCCAACACCATTATTGCTTCTACTTTCATCAACAATTTTATTGGGAATCCTTCTGGCTCTAATTTTCATCAAGGCAAACAATCCAGTTAAAAAAAGAAAAAGAGTGAAGGGGGCACATGCGTAAAACATGGTTAATTCTTCCGATATTACTAATTAGCCTCCTAGCAGTATTATCGCTTCCAGTAACAGGAGAAGGAGAGATAAAAGCAGATATAGCATATGTTTTAGTTAATTCAAATGGAATCGACCAATACCTGCTAAACGAATTTTCTTCATTAGGTTATACATACAAGATAATCTATGAATCGCAGGTTGCATCAACAGATTTCACAAAATACAGAATGATTGTAGTCGGAAATCAGAAATTATCTAATTCTAAAAATATTCCAATTGATAAATACAAAACTTTAGTAATCAACTCCCACAACTATTATAGGAAAACAACATCAGATTACCAATTGGGATTAAGCAAATCCTCAGGAACAAAAACAAGCCCAACCTCCTTAAAAATCTACAATTACAAGACAGAAATAATTGAAGGATTGCCAGACAGTTTCAACGCTTATACAATAACAAGCCCAGATGTAAAAACATCTTTCTTAAACGGACAAAAGGCAACAGGAACAAGAATTATCATCTCTTCAAATGAAGTCTCCGACGGAATAGTATCCACTCTTGAAGAAGGAGACACATTATTAAACGGAAAGAAAGTGCAAAGAAGAATTTTATTCTTTGGAATAACAAAACCGCAGTATTGGACAAACGAGGCAAAAACATTATTTGAAAATTCAGTCTATTGGATTCTTTCTGGGGAGGATTTTGATGAAGACGGATTCCTGTCAGATGTAGATTGCAACGATTTAAACAAAGCAATCTATCCGGGCGCAGTAGAAATACCATACGACGGAATTGATCAGGACTGTTCAGGCGGAGACCTGGTGGATATAGACAAAGATGGATACACAGCGCAGGTAGTGGGAGGAGCAGACTGCAACGACCTGGACGCATCAATAAACCCATCAAATCCAAACCCATATTATAACTGCCTAAACGATGCTCCAATAATCCAGCCAATACTTAAATTAACATTCTCCGAAACCCAAAAGGTAACAATAGTGGTAAATGCAGAAGACCCAGAAGGAGACATTATGACTTACTCAATAAATGATGCAAGATTCTCAAAGTCAGGAAATGTTTTCACATGGCAGACAGGCTACGAAGATGGGGGGCAGTATTCATTTATGATAACTGTCTCAGATTCAAAACTTTCATCACAAACAACAGTAAATATTGAAGTTGGAGGAACAAACAGGGCGCCAGGCTCATCAATAATTCCAAATATCCAATTTAACGAAGATTCAACATACACAATAGACATAAGAAACTACTTCTCCGACGCTGATTCTGACCCTCTAACCTTTGGAGTGTTTTCACAATCTCAGTACTCAAAAGTATCAGTAACATCAACTCAGAATGGAATATTTACCCTGACACCTCAACCAAATTTCAACGGGCAGGAGCAGATAACATTTAAGGCGTCAGATGGAAAAGCCATAACTCAGTCAAATTCAATATCAATCAATGTGGCTCCAGTTAACGATGCACCAGCATTTGCTTCAAACATACAAGGAATAACTTGGAACGAAGATTCAAATTTAATCAGCCATTTAAATCTAAACAATCATTTTTCAGACATAGATTCACAATTAGTATTCTCAGTATCAGGAAATAATAGGATATTAATCCAAATTAATGGTTCTTTAGTAAGTTTCTTCCCAGAAAAAGATTTCTATGGAACTGAAACAATAAAATTTACATCTTCAGATGGGGAATTTTCCAGAGAATCAAATCTAATAACTTTGACAATTCTTGATAGAGGAGAACCCCCAGAATTCCAACCGCTAACCTGTGAAGCCCAAATAGAAGAAGATTCAACTTCCACTTGCATCTTGGAAGCAGCAGATTTTGAGGGTAATGATTTCACTTTTTCAGTAATCTCCTCAAATAGACTCAACTGCAATATAAATGGAGACGAACTAACTTACACACCAGTCAAAGATTATGCAGGAACCGCCTCCTGCACCTTATCCGTTTCAGATATCCATGGCTCAACCACTAAAACTTTTTCAGTAGAAATCTCCCCAATCAACGACGCCCCGACAATATCCAAAACACCAGACTCCAATATAATATCAATAATTGAAGGAAGAAGCCAAAAATTCTCTGCAATAACAACTGACATAGATTCATCAGAAATAACAATGACCTGGAAATTGGATGGAGAAATAATACCTTCAATAATCTCATTCACTTCAGATTATGTCTTTTCGCTTCCATTAGGTTCATATTTCATCCAGATATTCGCACAGGATGAAGAATATGTGGTAGAAGAAAACTGGACGGCAATTGTTGGCCCAATTTCAGATTTCACCTGCGGAGAAGCAGGAGGATTCGAATTGTCCAAAAAGCAGGTATGTTATGGAGAGATATTAGGAGTAAAGGATACAGACTCATGTTGTTCAGTAGAACCATCCCCGTCTTTTGATTCAGAATCCTGCAAAATCCTAAACAGCGGAATCTTAATAGATATAACCAAACCAGAAGAAGGAGATGGATTTGAGATTGAGGACACAATAGAAGTAAAATTAGAAATAGAAAACAAATATGAAAAAGAACAAAGGTTCAATGTCCAAGTATTTTTATATGATTTGGAAGAAGATGAATCTTTAGTTGATGAAGATGAAATAATCAAACTGGAGGCCGGAGAATCAGAAACAACAGAATTTGAATTGGACATTCCAGAAGACATAGACGACAGCCACACCTATTATCTATTTGCAAAGGCAGAAGATGATATTTGCAACCAGAGATATGTAGAATTAGATATAGAAAGGCCGGAAGAAAAAATTATAATCTCAGAATTTGAAATTCCAGAAACAGCAGCCTGCGGGAGCTTTATAGAAGCAAGAGTTAAAGTGGAAAACCAAGGTTCAGAAGAGCAGGATATAACTATTTCAGTGTTAAATAATGAATTAAATATTGAAGATTCAATTCAATTCCCTCTCGAAGAATTTGAAGAAGACGATTCGCAGACAGAATACTTTTCTTTCCTTCTTCCGTCAAACATCCACTCAGGAATTTATACAATGAGGGCAGCTGTGCAATACAATTCAAACATAGAAACATCGACGAAAAACATTGAAGTTCAATGTGAAACTCAGGAATTCTCAACTCAGGAGCCAACAATCCTAAACCAAAATGCCGACAACAAAATCTTAAATCAAAAAGCAATTCAAACCAAGGAAAAAGAATTATTATTTTACTTCATGCTTTTCTTTGAAGTTACTCTCGTGGCAATGATGCTCGCACTTTATTTCTTCTCCAAGGCAAAAAGAAACACAGTTTCAATAGAAAGACAATTCTTATAAATCCAAAAATCTTAATGAAACAGAGAAAACCATGGCACATCTGAGCCCAAAAATTTCTCCTTTAATTCTTTTGTTATTTCCTCTATTTATAAGTCCCGTTGCCTGCACAACTCAAATGCCGTCGAAATCCCCAATCTCCTCCAAAACCCATTATAGATTAATTAAAGAGCATGAAAAACTGAAAGAAGAAAGAGAACAAAAACAATTAACAGAAGATTACATCCACTACTCAAAACTGGCAGTAGAATCACTAAAAAGAAGAGACGAAGAAGAAAGAGCAAGAATACAATCTATTACGGAAGCATTTAATCCAACATTAGAATCAAGAGATTTCAATTTGGCATTAGCCCCATATCTATCAAACATAGATGCTCTCAGAATAAAATCTGCAAAATCCAAAGATTCAGAAATAGAAGAAAAATTTGAAGAATATAAATCAAAATTAGAATCTCTGAAAAAATATTCTCCGTTAACAATCTCAGATATTGATTTAAAGAGTGTAGAATTTGGGATATTAAAAAATCAGACAGACACCTGCACTCTGGAAGTCACAAGGCAAGGAGAAACAATGATAACTTACAAAACAACAGGAAATGTTCCCGAACCTATGATAAGCATAGCAGAAGAAACTATTTCTCTATCTGGAAGACTTCTCTCCTGGTTCGGAAATCTCACCCCAAAAATTCCAAAACCAGCCCTTGCAACCGTCCAACCTTAACTTTAAAAACTACAATATCCTCTATAAATCATTAAGAAGAGGGAGAAAGGAGGTAAAAAACATGAAAAAGATGAAAAACATGGCTCAAATTGGAAAGTGGGCATTCTTGGTTGGTATTCTAATTGCAGTGCTTCTAGGATTCATGAAATCCTACACGTCTGCTTTGACAATGCTATTGGTTGTTCTCGGATTAATTGTAGGATTCCTTAATATCTCTGAAAGTCAGAGCACAAAATTCCTTATAGCAGCAATCGCACTATTAGTTGGAGGAGTGGCTGGTCTTGAAGTTCTTACAATATTGGGTATAATTACAACATACATCACAGCAATATTGAGCAACTTCATATCATTTGTAAGCGCAGCAGCTCTTGTTGTGGCTATAAAGACAGTTTTGGTCTCAGCTCGTTAAAACCCTTTTTATTTATTTTTCTTTTTTATTTATTTTTCTTATATTTTCTCGCATAGTCTTAACTGCAATAATTCTTATAAACCAAAATCCCAAGAATTAACCATGATAACAATAGAACAGACAACAGAAGAAGCCCACCTAACAATAAATGTAGAATATGATACAAGAACAAGAGAAGCAAAAATCACAGGCACAGTAAAACCAGAGTTAAGACAGGAAATGCTATGTGACTTTCTAAGATCCCAAACAGGGCAGGGAGTAGATAATAGAGAACCAGAAGAACACGATGTCTACCATGTGCACATAACCTGGAATTCAGATGGAGATGTTTTTGAATCAAGAAGCAATACAGGAAGGTTGGGACTAAGAGATGGAATTCTTTCTTATGTTGTAGCAAATCACAGTTTCGAAGAATAATTACAATCATAACAATAATCTCAATTCTATTATTCTCTTCATCAGACAACAATCAAGAATTAAAACAAGCATGTATTGAATTAGGATGTCCAGAAGGAAGCCTCTATGCAGGCTCCAAAAACAGCGATAAATTTTATTATTGCACTTACGGATACGCGAAGAACATCAATCCCGAAAACCTTGTCCGCTTTTCCAACGCACAAACAGCCCTAGACGCCGGTAGAACACAATCTGATTGTTAGATACTTTTTTAAAGTGACTTTCATAATAAACAATATGAAGAAATTAACAAGTTTTGCCATAGGAATTATTATTATATGGCCTTTATTGAAAGCAATTACTTGGTTTATAGATAATGTTCTAGAATCAGCTTTGGGTAGGGGACTGGCTTCAGATTATACCTCAGTTGGATTAATTATTTTATTACCTGTAATATTTTACTTTTTAATGGGCAAATCTATGAATTTCAAACAAAAAATGGTAAGATCATTATCACTTGGAGGAGGAATTTTATTCCTATTTCTTATCTTCTTTATTGGCTTTGTAATATGTTTAGAACAAAAAGATTGCATCTCCACTTACAATTTGATTATTTATGCAGTTGAGGGTGTTGCCGCAATTTATCTTATTTTTAGATTTGTTAAGCATATGAAAACCAAGAATTCTAAGTAAAAACCCATAATCTTAAATCCCCTCCTTTTCTTAATTTCCCATGAATACATTTAAACTCTCCCCCTCAGCCCTCAACCTATTCAAAGAATGCCCCAGATGTTTCTGGCTTTCACAGCACAAAGTCTGGAAACGCCCAGCAGGAATTTTCCCTTCGCTTCCATCCGGAATGGACAAAATCCTAAAAATTCATTTTGACAATTTTAGAAAAAAAGGAGAATTACCTCCCGAATTATGCAATAATTCAGAATGCCAAAACCTAAAATTATTTGATGAAGAAGAAAAGCTAAAACTCTGGCAAAATAACTTCAAAGGAATTCAATACAAAGACAAAAAAGGCAACATCCTAAAGGGGGCAGTAGACAACATCCTGACAAAAGGCAAAAAACTAATAGTCTTAGACTACAAAACCAGAGGCTTCGAGCTAAAAGGCGACACAGCAGAGCACTACCAGCTTCAAATTGACCTTTATAATTATCTGCTAAGAAAAACAGGCTATTCCACAGAAGATTATGGCTTTCTCTTATTCTATTACCCAAAAGAAGTCCTCTCCACAGGAGAAGTCCTCTTCGACACGAACCTCGTTAAGATGAAGGTTAATACCGCCAGGGCTGAAAGGGTTTGGAGGAAAGCACTTAAACTCCTCGGAGGAGATTGTCCTGAAGAGGGGTGTGTTTGGTGTGATGGGAAGAATTAAATAGGGAAACAAATTGGGTTTTTTATGGCTTTGTCAATGTATTTTCATGAATCAGAAGAAATAATAACGGATGAAATGTTAAAAAAATTACAAAAATATTATGATGATAAAGAGAATCCCACAGAGATATCAACACTCATCAATCAAATAAGTGTGGGAACCGTTAAGTATAAAATTTTTAGAATAGCTAAAAAAATAAATAAAAACTTTCAGGTTTATAAAATAGAAGAGGGAAACATAGTTCCGACAGAAGAAGAAACGGAAGTTTGGGATACTAATTATGCCTATATAAGAATAGATTCGAAATTTGTTTATGTTAGTGGTTCTAGCTATGGTTGGGTAAGTAATTTTATTTCAAGGAAACTTTTTGAGGATGAAAATAAAATAAGAATTATGGAAATTGATACCAAAAAGTTAGAAGATGATGTAAGAAAAAGTAATAAATTCACCCCAATTGGAGCAAGTTTTGTTGACGAAGAACAAACAAAAGTTACCATTAAAAATCCAGCAGGACTAGATTTCGAAACTAATAAATATATGAAAGATATGGCAGAAATAGAAAAAGGACATATAGACATAATCATTCAAAAAGATGATTTAAATCTTAATATCCTTGTATATCCTCAGGGAAAAGTAACTTTCCAAGGATACACTAAAGATAAGGAAACAGCCCTTAGAATTTTTCTTAAAATATGGAATGAGATAAAAGAGTATAGCTAAAGAAATTTATTTCTCCACAATTTTATGCATCTTTTAACAAGGGGTTCTATATCAGTAAAATCTTTACTGCTACAAGATATTATTCTAGAACTTAACGAGGCGCTTTTATTATAATTGTATGTAATTTTATCCTCTCTTTCAAGATAGGAAGAAATTTTAATCACAATATTTATTATTTTTAAATTTAAATTGGTTAATTTTTTAGAGATTTTTTCAAAATAAATTATCGTTCTGGAAAAACTGCTTTTCAATATCTTAGATAATCTATCCTCTCCAAAAGTTTCTAATGTTATAGTAAATAATTTATTCTCATCTGGTTCCATAATGGTAATTTTTATTGGTGTTGAGTGTTCCCTTATCTTAAATATAAAGGAATTATTTTTTACGTTTTCGTTTCTTTCCAAATTAAACTCTTTTTCTATTAGTTTTTTGATATCTCTAATATCTGGTCTTTTTCCAGATTTAAATATTAGTTTGGTTGATACTCTAGGAGTCTTTACTAAAAGCAAATATAAAATATAATTATCTATTCTCAAATCAGTTATCCTTTTATCAAGAACATGTTTTATTATAACAGATAACAGGTATCCAACTATGATTATTGAAATATATTTTAACCATACAAGATTCAATATTTCTATCATTTTTTCAGTTTTATCTCCCCCTTCTTCGCCTCAGCCACCAATTCATCCCCTTCTTTAAATCCAGCTTCCTCAACAATCTCAGGAGGAATATTAATCATATATTTGAAATAATCCTTATTATTATAATTTCTAAGGAATCTTTTCTGCAATTTCATATATTTAATAGAATTTCAATATTTATAAGTTTTGAGGCACCGAAAGGTTTATATATTTGAGGCGCCTAAACTCTTTATGGTATGTTATCACAGAGAAGCAGTTGGGTTAGGGTTTTTCATAGGAGCAATTCTGTGGGGATGGGCTTGGGTAATAAGCGAGATAATGAGGAAGGGCAACAATATTTAAAAGAAGAAAGGAATTAAAGAGAGCATGGAAAAAGAGGGAACAAAACATAAAATAATATTTGGTGATGCCTTAAAAGTTCTAAAGAAAATCCCAGATGGTTCCATAGATTTAGTATTTGCAGACCCCCCTTACAATATGTCAAAAAAGAAAGGATTGGGCTGGAAATATAGCAAACATATTACAATGCAAGAACAATGGGACATATTTTCTAAAGATGATTTCTTTAAGTTTAACAAAGAATGGTTAAGTGAATGTTTTAGAGTTCTAAAACATGGAGGGAGTTTATGGATCTCAGGAAGTTTTCACAATATTTATCAATTAGGATTTATGATACAGGAATTTCATCCAGATATTAAAATTAATAATAGCATTGTGTGGTTTAAGCCAAATGCCCAGCCAAATATAACCTGTAGATTTTTCACAGAAAGCACAGAACATTTAATCTGGGCAACTAAAAACGGAAATGGAAAAAAATGGAAATTTAATTATGATTGGACAAAAGAAGGGATAGAAGACGCACTAAATCCAAAAGGAAAACAAACGAGAAATGTCTGGTCAATTCCTTTAACTCCAAAAAAAGAAAAATGGGCAGGAGCACACCCAACACAAAAACCCTTTGAATTACTAAAAAGAATAATTTTATCTTCAACAAATGAGGGAGACACAGTTTTAGACCCCTTTGTTGGTTCCGGAACAACCTCTGCCGTCGCAAAATACTATGGAAGAAACTCAATAGGAATAGAGATAAACAAAGACTATATGGACATAATAAAGAAGAGGCTGAAAGAAGAGCAAAAGACACTAACAGGAGTAGAATCAGAAATTTTATTTGAAGAATTTAAGGATTAACCAATCTGTGTGGCCTTACTTACAATCACAAATATTTCATCTCCTTCTATCATGGCATCCATCAATTCCTTAAAAACTCTTGCTGGCTTCTCGGGAGGAGTGTTCTTCTCCATTTTTATCATTAATTCAATTAAATTTCCTATGAATTCAACCGAATATTCTCCATATTGATTAAGTTCTTCAAAAGGTTTTAATTTTTCCTTTGTAGTCTCTGTTAATACACATTTATCTCTATCTTCTTTACTATAAAATCCTTCAACATGATCATACATCCCTCTAAGATATCTCAAAAATTCTAAAGTTAGTCCTTTCATATGTTCTTTTTTAATCAAAACGTCTATCACCCAATGAATATGTTTTGGAGTCCTAATCCGTCTCCCATTTCCTTTATACTTGATAATGATATCATGATCTTTATTATATCCTCGATCCCCCTCAAAAACTCCTATAGTTATACCCTCCTCTAAAGGTATCTCCTTTATGGCATATTTTCTTGGTGGCTTCTCTTTTTCTCCTTTCTGCTTTCTAGGTTGATAATTCATTACCATAAAACTCCCACTTCTTTTCTCTATTTAACCCTTTCCCCAATTCATCTCCTAAACACAAAAATCACAAACCCCAAAACTACCAAAAGCAAAATCCCGCTAACAACCAAAACCAAAAGCCCCAAATTATTCTCAAAAACTCCAATCACAGAACCAGTGATGCCAGATTTAGAATCAGAAGCGCTATTCAAAACAATATCCTCATTATAATCCTCTTGGGGAATTTCATAATTAATCTGTTGAGAAGGAGCAGATTCTTGATAAACTCTATTCACAGAACCAGAAGAGCCAGACCGGCCACCAGATCCGCCAGAACTTCCACCACCTCCAGAAGAGCAAGGTTGAGTTTCAATAGGCTTCAAATCATTAGCCCCACAATTATTCAAATCAACGCAAGTTCTTGTTTGTTGACTTCCAGAACAAGAACTCCAAGAAGAACAAGACCAATCAGGAACACAAGGAGCTCCAATTATAGTAATACTATGTCGTCTCAAAATCCCTTCATCTTCATCCAAAAACAAGTAAGTGCCTTCTAAAATACAATTATGTGAGCCAGTAGCATTGAAAGTTGCTTCTCTAATTTGTAAGTCTTCTCCTGAACCAGTAAGAAAATCTCTGTGTTTCTCGGGAGAACATTCCCCAGAAACATAATCTTCAAAAGCCATTATCCAATCTCCTTCTCCCTTAATAGTATAGGTGATAGCAAATTCTTCTCCATAACCAACCTGAGTTGGGGCATACCTTTCTACGGATCCCTCTGCAAAAACAAAGGGCACCAACCCTATTAAAATTAAGATAAACAATACTTTTTTAACCATTTACCCACTCCGTTGCAACCTCCATTAACTGACTAAATGAGATATCTCCGCCATCATTCTTCCAAGCCCCAGCATAGTAGATTAACTCAAAAATACTAATCTCTGCATTACAATTAGTATCTGCCTCAGTATTACATAAAATATTTTCAGCGAATACAGGACCAGAAGAAATATTAAGTGTTAATCTATTACTTAAATCATCCAATAAATTATTAATTTCCGTCTCGTTTATCGTTCCAAAGTATACATTATTAATAATTAAATCAGGATTGTTTGAATGTATACCTATCGCTTTTTGAGAAGTATTAATTATATCAAGATTCTCCACAACAGAAGGAGCAGAGGCAGAGCCCACGCGAAAAGCATATCTTGTATTAATTATTTGTATATTTCTTAATATAGAACCAGGAGCCAAAACCTCAATTCCCCCCCATGAATTTTTAATAATACAATTTTCTATAGTAACATTTTCCCCATAGACAAGGAAAATTCCATCTCCTACATCAATCCCGTTATCAATAAATTTACTATTTTGACAGTTTATTGTTAAATCACTTCCTATTATTTCAATCTGATCACCTATCAAATATTCTCCATTCTTAAAGACGATTGAATCAGAAATTTTATTAGAATCAGCCCAGCTTCCAGAAGTAACATAATGGAATCTCTTTCCTCCCAAACACATATCTCTTGTGTCAGGAATCCCATCATCAAGATCTATGGGGGCATCATCTTTCCTTCCATCACAATTATTATCTATTAAATTACACATTTCTGGAGCATTTGGATAAATACTATCATCCTTATCATCACAATCAGTTCCCCCAAACTTTTCCTGATCATAATTATCTCCATCATCATTCAAGGAAATTTCAACTAAATTTACAATTCCTGGCTGTAAATTTATATCCTCATCAAATTCAATATCATTAATTTTAGAAGTATATTCTCCATTAGGTAATAAGGTGCTAAAATCTAGTTTTTGATTTTTAACATAATCTATATCCAAATAATACCAATTCTTGCTTATTTTATTTTTTTCAAGATTATATATATTATCATATCCCTCTTTCTTAAAAACGATTTCATTCACATCAATTTCAGAATTATTTAATTTAACAATTAAACTAGACCATTTCCAAAGATCTGGATTAGGCTCAGAAGGATCGTAATAAATCTCACCGGTTCTGCGAGAATTCCAAGGCTTGCAAGAAAGAAGATTATTGTTGGTATTTAAAAATTGATTTACAGAATCTTTATCCAACTTATCCTTGAAAAATAGAGAGGATATTTCTCCAGCCACATCGTCCTCCTTTATAGAACAGAAAATTGTGTGAAATTTATCTAAAACCACAAAAGGAACATCTCTGTTTATGAGAGATGTGCTTATAACCGAGACAACACCATCATTTGTTTCCCACCCATTAGACATACAAAATTCAGAGTTGTCTAAACTAATAACTGTGCGTTCAGCAATCCTCCTTCCTGCAATAACAAGATAATCAACACCATAATTAAAATCATTATTTAAGTCCCAAATAAAATTACTTCCAATTTCTAAATCGTGGGTGGCTTCAGAAAAGCCAGTTAATTTACGACTTCTTACTAAATCTGCACAAAGAGACCCTTTCTCTAAGGCATTAATTTGAGAATTACTACCTATAAGATTAGCAAAAAAAGATCCGTGCATTGGACTTCCAATTAATACTAATTTATCAATTTCTTCCCCATATTCTAATTCTTCTCCCAAACTATTAACCGCCAATCCTTCTACATAAGCCCTGGTTGCTAATCCCCCAAAACTGTGAGAAACAACATTAATTTTTTTGTGGTTATTGTCTGGATGATTAGTTATTTGGCTTATGGCAGAGGCCACAATACCACCAGTCTTCCTAGCACTCAAATTAGCCGGCCAATATTGAATTTTTACTATTTCAAAACCGCCTCTTGTTAATACATCCTCAAAACCGCTATTAAGGTCAGGATTCCAATAATTCTCAGAAGAACCAGCGTCATTACTCCACCCATGAACCAAAAGAACAATATCTTTGGAATAATCAATTTCATCCAAAGAGGGATATAATTTATATTGTGGATAATTATCACTCGCAGAAGCCAAACTCAAAGAAACAAATACCACCAAAAAACAAAATAATGGTACAGCAGATCTTCTTCCCAAATAATCCATATCTTAAACTATAAGAATTACCTTATAAGCCTTACTGGAATCCTTTCATCAAAGAAAGTAGTGAAACCCCCATAACCCTCCAATCCCAAATCCCCCGAAACCCTAAAAAAATCAAACCCTCCACCCCACTAGCCCAGAAACCCCAAATCAAAACCCTTAAATAATCCCCCCTCTTTCTAACCCCAATTAAACAATCCTTTAACAATTCAATAAAAAAATGGACCCACTAATTCTCGCAGGCTTGTTAGGCGGAATCGGTGGCTTGACAAGAGGCGTTGTTGGATTACTAAAGGCCCTCTCCCTAAAAAGGAGAATTCTCTGGAATTATTACCTGATAACAGTCATTATAGCGATGATAATCGGAGTTTTTACAGGAATAATCTTTGACTTTGACCCACGACTATCTCTATTAGCAGGTTACGCTGGAACGGATATTTTAGAAGGAATTTATAAATCATTCGCAGTTCAGAAAGTCTACGTAAAAAATAAATGAAATTATACCAATTTATTTATACTATTATCTACTAATCCTTCGATGAAATTAGGCGAAAGAAAAGCTTATAAATCTAAGAAAACTAAGAATACTAACATGATCCCCAGTGATCCTACGGGGTCGCTGGATGATTTTATTTTTTCTCTGGAGGTTACATGGAGAAAGTAGTAATTATGATTGATGCAGGTTTTTTATCAAAAGTAAGCCATAAACTGGGAGAAGGGCACTATTTTAGATATGATTTACTAAAATTTTCCAAGAGGTTGGCTGGAAAACAAAACTTTATTTTCAAACATCTATTTTTTTACAATGCCCCTCCTTTTCAAAGTTCTAATCCCTCACCAGATGAGAAAAAGAGAAAAGAAGAATACGATTCATTTGTTCAAAAATTAAATAAAAATAAGGAAGTAACAATAAGAGAGGGAAGATGTCAAAGATTAAAAATCGATGGGAAATATATCTATAAACAAAAAGGCGTAGATACTCTATTAACAATGGACTTAATGGACATGCCTATTGAAAATCCAAAAATAAAAACAGTCATTTTAATTGCTTCGGATTCTGATTTTGTTCCAATAATCAAAAGACTAAAAAGATTAGGGATAGAAGTAATTCTTCACACTTATTTTGAAAGGGACAGAAAATCTAAATTTTCCACTTCAAATAAATTATTAAAAGTTGTAACAAGATATGTTAGATTAAATAAACAAGATTTTCAGGAGTGTAAATTATGAAATCAATAGTATATTTTAAATAATTTCATTCTTATTAACAAACATGTCTAAATCAACAATCTCCATCCAATTAGACTCAGAAGCCAAAAAAATCCTTGAAAAGAGGGCAAAAAAAGAATTCTTCACAATCCAAGAACTAGTTGAAGACATAATACGAAGAAGTGTAATATCATACAAAGGAAAAACCACAACAACAGACAAAGTCGATGATAAATTCCTGACCTATTTCTCAAAACAAAATAAAGGCAGAAAACCCAAGAAAAAATAGATTTTACCGACGATAAAATTAAAAAACATAAAATCTTTAAAATAGATTATTTCTCAAGAGAAAAAATGATTGACTTAAGAAAATTGTCAATAGAAATAATAGTAGTCAGTATAATCTCAATATTTATAGGAGAAATAGTAGAAAGAATAACTGAAGTAAGTTTAGCAACTGGATAAATATAACAGACGAGTTATTATAGTAATAACTATAATTCTCTACACATTTTTACTAAAAGATAGAAGGTAACTAAAAAATCCCAAATAATTTATGAAAATTCCTCTCAATCTCCCTTTCAACATCCACCAAAGAAATTCCTTTAATCTTAGAAATCATTTTATAACTTTCAACAACATTCGCGGGCTCATTTTTCCCGCTCCTGTCAGGATGCATATAAGGAGAATCTGTTTCGCAAAGAAAATTCTTAATAGGATATTTAGAAATTACATCCTGAAAATGTTTATTGTGTTTGCAACAAGTCGGAATAGTCAAAAACCAGCCATTCTTAACAATTCTGTCAATCAATTCAAAATTCCCAAAAAAGCAGTGCATAATAACTTTCTCAGCACATTCTTCTTCCAAAATTTCAATGCATTGTAGCTCAGCTTTTCTGGAATGAACAATAATTGGTTTATCTAACTCAATACTCAATCTAATGAATTTTCTAAATATTCCCTCCTGCCTCTCATGCAATCCAACATGATAAAAATCCATTCCAACTTCGCCAATACCGACGATAAAATTTCTATTTTCTTTAATAAATGAAATTTCAGAATCAATTTCAATATCACTTAATTTTAAAGCATCAGAAGGATAAAGCCCAAAAACAGGTTTAATCTCCTCAAATTTCTCAGCAAATTCCAAAATCTGTCGATTAGTTTTAACATCTGTTCCATTCCAAAGAATTAAATCAACTCCTTCTTCACGAGCACTTTCTACTGCCCCACCAACACTATGCAACAATTCGAGGTGACAATGAACATCAATAAACATAAAATCCCTAAGAAAAAATGTGTTTTAAATCTTTAGATAATCATATCTATTCCAAAACGAGCATATACTTCATCAACTCTATGCCCATTATCTAAACTAAATCCTAAAGATTTATGATTTTTATGAAGACAATACTTATAAAGAGAACAAACATCACTTCCGTCACCACCTCTACAAAAATCTCTCCCCTCACATCTATATTGAACAGCTTCAGAAACCCTTCTAAGACTCAATACTTCAATATTTGATTCCCCCATAGAATTAATTATAATCCTTATTTAAAAGATTTATTGTGATAGATAACTATTTCTTACCACTAATACTTCCGAATTCCTTCCAAGAAACATCAAACATTTGTTCCAAAGATTCAGCCAAAAAACCGGTAGAAAGCCACACTCCAATATCATAATTTGGATGAACCGTCTTGTCATCCAACAGCATGAGCATCAACTGGTTAGAATCAATAATTGCAAATCTTCCGTTCAATCCGCTTCCCGAACTATCTTTAACGGTTGCCACTTTTGACATATCTTTAGCGATTTTTTTATTCTCTTCTGTAATAGGGGCAGCAATTCTTATGTTAACTCCTCTCTTTTTTGCCTTCTCAAAAGCAGGCATCAAAGCCTCAAACTTTCTGTTTAATCCATCAGCAGTCGTAACAATAGTAACATTCTTTTCAGCGCTTCTGAGCATCATATCAAGATGATTATACATATTCTGCCTGCCCCTCAAACTGCCCGACAAGTCAGATGGCTCAACAAATTTAATACCATTAGTAAACAAAGTTCCCAACTCACCCAAAACATCATCGTTTTTCAACTGGTCAAGCCTCTTGCTTTTCTCCTGGGCATCAACAACAAGATTCCTCTTGACCCTTTCAACAACCTCTTCAGGCTTCAAGGCAACAAATTGAATCGGTTTTCCAATCTTCATCACAATAAATCCCTTCTTCTCCAAACTCTCCAGAATGTCATAAGTCCTTGAACGCGGAACATCAGAAATATTGCTCAACTCACCAGCAGTGCTCACCCCTCTCGACAGCAAAGCCGTCCAAACCTTCGCTTCATACAAATTCAAATCAAATATCTTCCTCAGCCTTCCCAAAAATTCATCTTTTATTATCATAATAGTTTAAGCCTCTCTTCCACAATCAAATCATTTTACTATTTAAACCTTTTTACTCTATACTATTATAAAATTACGAAAATTTAACACCAATCTGTTTCTCCTTAATGGTAAAAACATTTCTGTCACTTTTGTCCAGTTTATCGACGACAAATTCAATTTTTCTGGAATTTGTCCTCCCTTTTAGGAACTCAAAATGCCTCAAAATCATTAATTTTAGCCCTTCATCTCCGTAAATTTTCAAATTAATCAGGTCTCCCTTTTTCAGCCCAGCTTTCTTTCTTTCTGCCTGAATTTTTCTTGCAATTTCTCTTGCATACCCTTCAGCCTCAAGCTCCTTAGTTATTTTCGTATCCAGCTCAACCTTAATTTCTTCACTACTGCCAACCTCAATTTTCTTGACATTTAATTGTCTGGCAATAATTTCCTGAACGCCCTTGCCCAACTTTTCTCCGCAATCAACTTTTGCCAAACTTAATGGCCATCTTAATCCAATCTGCTTTCTGTCTCTAACAGCCAATCCAGATTCAATTACTTTCATAGCAACCTCAAATTCTTTCTCCAATTTTTTATCAATCTTAGCAGAACTAAATTTAGGCCAATCACAAAGATGAACAGATTTTTCTTTCTGCTTCATTTTGCTCCAAAGGTGTTCTGTAACATAAGGGCAAACAACACAAAACATTTTCAAAATTCCGACATAAATTTTTTTAATCGTATCTAAAACAGCAGAATTTTCCATTGCTTTGTCCCGGACATATTTAATATAATCCCTTGACAAAATAATATACAAATTTTCTATTTCACCAATTGTCTCATTCAATCTATAATTTTCAAATAATTCAGTAACTCTCTTCAAAGTAGAATTATACTTGGAAAGTATCCATTTTTCCTCAACGCCAATCTTTCCTTTTGGGATTTTCTGCGTTTCCAAATCTAGAATATAATTAGAAATATTTTCAAGAATTATTAAATTCCTCTGCTTAACTTTAATGTCCTCCCAGCTAAAATTAATATTCTCCCCAGAAGTAATCTGGCACAAATAATTCCTTAAAATGTCCGCGGAATATTTATCAAGAACCTCGTAAGGAGAAATAATATTCCCCAAAGATTTTGACATTTTGGTTCCCTGATAATCCAAAATCATTCCGTGAACATAAACATTTTTGTAGGCGCTCTTTCCAAAAACAATAGCTGAACAAATCTGTAACAAACTGAACCACAATCTCGTCTGTTCTGTAGCCTCTAAAACTAAGTCAGCAGGAAAATATTCTTTAATCAGTTTAGGATTATTATAAAGACAATTCCAGGAAGCCGTTCCTGAATCTATCCAAACATCACAAACGTCGGGAATCCTTTTATACACCTTTCCGCTTTTCTTAATTTCAATTTTATCAATCCAGGGCTTATGCAATGTTAAATCATCAAATTTCTTCCCGCTCAACTTCTCCAACTCTTCAATTCCTCCAACAACAAGAAAATCTCCATCCTCATCAACCCAAATTGGAACAGGACAACCCCAAAATCTTTGTCTTGTCACGCTATTATCTCTAAGATTTTCAGCCCACATATCATAACTTACACCAGAACTTTTAGGAACCCATTTAACTCTTTTATTATATTGAAGAAGCTTTTTAACCAAATCTTCAATTTTCAAAAACCACTGCTCAGTCGCCCTGAAAACAACAGGTTTATGGCTCCTCCATGAATGAGGATATTCGTGCTCAATATCAGTTTTGGCTAAGAGAACTCCTTTCTGCTCAAATTCAACAATAAATCTCTCATCATCTTTTTTAGCAACCCACCCGTTATACTTCCCTGCATCTTCAAACCCTCCCTGTTCATTTAGAGTGTTATAAACTCCAATTCCATATTTTTCCCCAGCTTCCTGGTCCTCAGGCCCGCACCCTGGAGCACAATGGACCAATCCAGTTCCGGCAGTTGTATCAACATAATCTTTATTCAGAATAATTGTATGAACATTTTTCCACTTTTTCTTCAGTTCTTCATATTGTTCTTTCAATTCATCTTCAAGAAAGTGCCTGTATTCAATTCCTTCCAATTTCTTTCCTTTAAATTCTTCAACAATTTCATACTTTTCTCCAAGAACTCCTGAAACAAAAGCACCCGCAAGAGATTTAGCCAAAATCCATTTTTCCTTTCCAACTTTAACTTTAACATAATCCAAATCTGGATTCACCATAATTGCCAAATTAAAAGGAATTGTCCACGGAGTTGTTGTCCAAACTATAAAATATTCGTGCTCAGTTCCTTTTTTCTTGAATTTCAAAAATACTGAAGTATCTTTAATTGTTTCATATTCCAATTCGTGCTTTGCAACAGAAGTCTCTGTTTCAGCATCCCAATGCATAACTTTCTTTCCCTTATATAATCTTTTTTGCTCCCATGCCTTTTTGAAGAATTTCCACTGCCCGTCTATAAATTCTTTTTTAGGAGGAATATATGGATTTTCATAATCCATCCAAATTCCAAGCTTCCACAAATCCTCATTCATATATTCCATATGTTCAACAGAAAATTTCATGCATTCCTTTACAAATTTATCCACTCCATATCTTTCAATTTCCTCTTTTGTCTTTAATCCTAATTTTTTCTGAACAGCATTCTCAGTAGGTAACCCATGCATATCATATCCAGCTCTATCCCAAACATTAAATCCTTTCATCCTTTTATATCTTAAAATAATATCTTTAAGGGAATTATTCCATGCGTGTCCGATATGAAGTTTTCCTGATGTATATGGTGGACCCTGTAAAAAATAGAATTTCTTGCCTTTCAAATTCTTCTTCTTTACTTTCTCATAAATCTTATTCTTCTCCCAAAACTCCAAAACTTCCTTTTCAACTTGTTTAAAGTCTAACATCTTCTTCTCCTGCTTGTATTTTGTCAGTATATCTTTTATATCTTTCTCTTCCTTTTCCATCCCAATATTTATCTAAATCCTTCAGGCAAACAGATTCAAAATTAACTGCAAAACTATCAAGTTCTCTTATCAAATCTCCTCTTTGGGCTGTCACCAACTTGCCCCTCAATTCATGAAATCTTTTCATCACAACTTCTAATCTTTTTTCAGGTTTAACCCTTGCATCCTCATAGTTCCGAATAATCCATTCCCCTTCTTTATTAGCACCCTCCATAGGAGCAGTAGGCCTAATATTTCTATTGCATAAAAAAGATTTATAGAGAGCGACTAAACCTCTAACTTCATCTAACAATTCTTCCCCTTCAACAGCAGTTTCAATAGTGTCTAAACTTGTCATAAAAACTCCTGCGCTAAATAGACATCAGCGCAATTTCAAATAATAATAGCTATAATAGAAAAACTTCTCTTCCCAATCAAACTGTTTATAGCCATACCTCTCCCACAAAATCAAATTATTTAAATCTTCCCACTTCTCATTCAAGAAGAATTGTCTCATTCAAATCTTTAAAATGCTCATCTCCAGTTAGAATTTTTGAGTCATAAAGCAAACCAGTAGTAAGAATTATTGCATCAGCCAAACCAATGTCTCTCTTTTTCTTCTTAAAATCATTATATACATTTCCAAATCTCAGCACAAACTTTTCATTAACTCCAACGATTTCAGATTTAACTTTTATAAAAGATAAAACCTTATTCATATCCCATCCTTTTTTGTCAGCCTTATAACTCAATTCCAACAAGACAATAAAAGGAGTTATAATCTCATCATTTTCAAGATAATCATTAACAATTTTCCCCTTTTTTGTTCCTTCCAAATATTCTATCCAAGCATAAGTATCAAAAATTATTTTCATAACTCTTCCCTCTGCTCATCTTTCCAGATTTTCCTCCTTTCAGAAGAAGTAAATCCTCCAGTCTTCCCTTTCAAACTACCAAACATAGAATTAGGAACCTTTTCCTCTTCTCTAATTAATTCAAGTATCAATTCATCAAATGAGTCAGACTCTTCTCTCTCCTTCAAGCCCTTCAAAAGCCAAAAAGTTTTCTCTTTTAATGCTATTGTTTTCATGTTATAATTTATAATTTATAATTTATAAATCTTTCGATTTCCCACTTTTAATCAAACTCACCAAAGCCACAATTCCAATAAAACTCAAAGTCCAAGAAATCACATATTTTCCAGTCAGCCAGAACCACACCACACCCAAAACACTCGCAATAACCAGAATTCTAAACCATTTTCTCCCCTGCTTCAGCTCATCTTTAGCCATCCAAGCGATTAAATATCCGGTAGGAATTGCCAAAAGCAACAATGTAATTTGTATCCACATAAAATATTCTAACAAATATTCTTTTTATATCTTATCAATCAACTCCGCAACCTCAAAATCCTTAGAACTCAACCCCTTTTCCTCATGCGTAGTTAAAGTCAATCTGACAACATTCTGATTAATCAAAATGCCTGGAAAATGCCCTCTTTCCTCACAAGTTTCCTTCACCTTATTCACAAACTCCAAAGCAGAATCAAAATCATTAAAATTAAAATCTTTAACAATTGAATCTATCTCAAGACTCCAGTTGCTCAGCTTGCACATATATTTGTTTATCAAACCTAATGGAAGCATAAAAAACAAGGCAAATCAGACTTAATAAGCATTACTATATTTGCGTCTAATGTGAATAATTATAACAGCCACAATAGCCCCAATAGTGTTGAAAGTCAAGTCCCAGACATTATTAAAATAATCCCCAACATTGGTTTTTGGAAAAAGCAAAACTCCAATAAACTCTAAAATTTCATTCAAGGCACCCAACCCCATAGCAATCAAAACCAATCCGGGATAAAGAACTTTGTAATTAGGATTTTTATTTAAATAAGGTTTAAGCAAATGATAAGCAACCAAAGCGGTAACTCCAAACCCAAAGAAATGAACCAATTGATCATATTTCAAAACAAAAAAGTTTTCAGTAGCGTAAAGAGGAATAATTCTCCAAGAATACAAAACTCCATCTCCAACCGGAATATTTCCCCCAGCCATATGCAGTAATCCCCAAATAGATAACCCCCACAAAATCACATAATCAAAATTGCTTTTCCTCAAGGTTAGAGCAATCAAAGCAAAGAAAAATATCATAATTGCAACATACCACATAAACTCGTAATTCCTGCTAACAACATAATAAATTCCAAAAGCGACAATATACAATAAAGTGAATATTACAACAAACCACTCGCCTCTTCTTAACTTCATAAATTTCAAAAGAGGTTTGTATATTTAAATTAAATGCTTTGATTGGTCTCGTTTGTTGGAGTCTCAGAATTTGTTTCATTGCCAGGAGTTTCTATTACAATAGGACAAGCATTAAACTCACAACTTAAACTTTCATTTCTGGAAACACTGCTTCCATCATCGCAAACCAAAGCATCTTCAGGACATGCGGAAATACAAGCATCCCCAAACCAAATTCCAAATTTTTCGCACTCTTCCTGTGCCTCACACAAGTTCAGATTATCAGCATCACATTCAGGAACTAAAACTTCTTTCCCAACAAGAAAGTACCACCAAGGCGTCTCAAACTCTAAAAGCTCACCAGTCTCTGCATCAACTCTCGCCCTCAATTCAGCAGTCACTTTAAATAACCCTAATAATTTAGTAGTCCTATCTCCCTCAATATCATAGACAACGCTCAAATTATTCCCTTCTCCAACTTCTTTCAGTTGAATCTCCAAACCCTTCTTGGTTTTCAATTTTTCAAGGGCTGTTTCAGAAGCAGTATCTGGCATTATTTTTATTTCATTCCTATTTCCATTTGACATTTTCGCCTTAATCTTCACTTCCCCATTTTCAGTTTCTTCTTCAATTTCCAAATCAGAAACAGCTTCAAAACCCCTCACCTTGATCTTTTGAAATGTCTCCCCATTCTTCGTTTTTTCTTCTGTCCTTATAGTAACTTGATATTGATTTTGATTTGCATCAACAAAAGTGTATGTGTTCTCTGACTTCACAATAGTCTTTTCTTCGTTACCTTTTCCGCTACCATCCTCATCATCCTCATCATCCTCATCTGAATCATCATCATCCTCATCTGAATCATCTTCATCCTCATCTGAATCATCTTCATCCTCATCTGAATCATCTTCATCCTCATCTGAATCATCTTCATCCTCATCACTTGTGCCCTTCAGGGTATCAGAATCCTCAGAATCATCATCAGATTCTGAAGAATCACCATATCCGGCAGAATTTTCATTCGCCTTATCACTTTTAGCATCAACAATACCCACAAAACCAAACAGCAAAACAATCAACAATAACACAACAATTATTTTATTCATTGCACAACAAAAAGACAATCCTTTATAAAATTAACTAAAAAACGCCCCCGCCGGGATTTCTCATATGGGCGCTACTATAGTTCTTTGAAGCCAGCGAAAACTTTCTTTCTAAGACTATTGTAGTTTCTTTGATGCGTACAATTTTAGTTCTTGAAAGCCAGCGGAAAACTTCTTTCTAAGAAGTTTTTGCTACGCCCACACCTCTTTGCTCACCGCAGAGAGAAAGCCCACAGCGTAAGCGAGGAGCTTCGCATCAAGAGTGAGACAAAGATAATACGCCCACACCAGGATTCGAACCTGGGAATCCGTGAGGAAATCGGATTAGCAATCCGACGCAGTAACCGCTGTGCCATGTGGGCTGAAATTATGAGAAATTATGAGATTAAAAGGTTTGTTATTTGAACAATTTTTTCCTAAAAAAGAACAAAACAACCCCAACAACTCCAACACCAATCACAATATAAATCCAATAACTTTGGCCTTCAGGCCCTCCGCTTACCTCACCCACAGTTGAATCGGAATCATTTCCAACATCTCCATCAATAATATCATTAGTTGTGATATTCCCATCAGTTAAATTATCTCCATAAATAAATTCTCCCTCAATTTCAACGAAAACACCCCAGTCCTTGCATTTTTTCAGAGTAATCAGGGCCTCTTCCTCAGAAGAAGGCTCAAACCCCAAAAGATATTTTGTCCCATTAATTTCTTTCATAACCGCAGGCTCATCATAATAAAGAAATAAATGCTCTGTTCCAAGCATCAATTTAATTTCAGCAACTCCAGGATAAGCCCCATCAGCTTTCAAAACAAAAACTTTCAATTTGTCAACACTATATAAATTTCCCGCCTCAACTTCTTCTTCATCTTTTTCTATCTTTATCGTCGCAACACCATTTTCCAGTTCAATTAAACTAACATCATAATTCTTTCCAGCAACATCAACCTCCTCAATAGTATCATTTGCAAGGGTAACTGCCTCTGCATCAAAAATCAAATCAACAGAACTTCCGCTGGCAGATGCGTCAGCGAGACCAATCAAGAGAGTATTCAGGTTTTTGGTTTTTCCAACTTCAATACTCGCAAAATCCTCTTCATACTCCCCATTAGAGCATACATATTCCGCAGAAGCTAAACTACAAACCATAATCACAAAGAAAACAAATAAACTCACCTTTTTCATAATTCTATGCTAACTGCAAACTTTAAAAAACTATTCAATTCTATCCATAAAAACTATAAAGCTATTGAAAACTCAAACAAGAGCAAAATGCCTGCTAATGTCTTCAGCGACCGGCATTTTGGAATAATCTTCTCCATCAGAAAATATCTCCCAACCGCCTTCAACTCCCCTGCACAAAGGCAAAGGCAAAATAAGCCTTCCATCTTCAGCAAACTTCCTCCACCTATCTAACCCTTTCAGCATTTCTTTCTCCATGAGATAAGTGCTGCGCGGAATAAAACCATCACCACAGGGAACCCCCACTGCATAATTCATCTCCCTTCTGTCAGTTGGATTTACTACTCTACTTCCAGCCATTTTAACTTATTCAGAAATTATTTATTCTGTGTTTTTAAACTTTTGCCCTATTTCTCAATCTTATACAACCCAGAAGAAGTTATTTTCAATATAGTTCTCTTAAAAATCCCAATCTTCCCAATCAGGGCTCCAACTCCAAACCAAAATACAAGAACAAAAAGAGAATTAATTAATTGATTATTAGAAAAAGAAGAACAGCATTTCTCAAAAACTTGCTCAAAAATTATAGAAGGAATAATAACCCAGAGAAGGGAGCCAGTTCCAAACATCCAATTAAGAATTAAAGAAAGAACAGCTACAAGAG
>Ga0208375_1000617_pt1 | contig 49247 bp, 71 predicted proteins | sample RifOxyD1_FD_184038 | JGI IMG/M metagenome (GOLD analysis project Ga0208375, IMG submission 184038) | Soil microbial communities from Rifle, Colorado - Rifle Oxygen_injection D1 (SPAdes) | ecosystem: Environmental > Terrestrial > Deep subsurface > Rock core/Sediment | place: Rifle, Colorado... | reverse complement strand
ATGCTTTCTTGCTGTGATTTGTTGATTCAACATTACTTCTCTTATGATAATGTTTGTCATAATCTTCTTTATTTTCTACAAAATCTTTATTCATTTCTTTCCAAGATGGGAAGCCATCTTGCTTTCCGTTCCAAGAAGATTTGCATTTGAAATATGGCTTACCGCCTTTTTCTGAAACTTTTTTACAATTCTTTTTGCACCAGTACATTCCATCTCCAGACCATTCATTAACCTTAAAATTTTCAGAGGTTTTATCAACATGCTCTCTGAAAATTTTGTTATCTTTTCCTTGGTTTATCCCAATATTAAGTGCAGTTACAATCCCGCTTTTAACTCCAATAGTAGTATGCACTGTTAGGTGATCTCTTCTTCTAATTCTTTTTTTGCATCTTAAACTAAACCAAGTTGAAAATAACTGAGTCCTTATTCCAGTTGAATCAGTTGCAAAATCATGCTCAATAATGGATAAGGGTTTAGAGCTTTTTTCTATTAATTTGTCTAAAATTATCTGCAATGAATTGTTTTCATTGTAATTTGATAATGTTTTAAAACAGGGAATATCAATAGAAATTATATCAAATCTTCTAAGCAAGAGGAGAAATCCTCTTGCTCTTCTTACAGATAAATTTGGAAATTTTCTCCAGATTAATAAACATTGAATCATACTTTTCATTTTTCTTCCTTTACAAATATAATTTGTGAGATATCTCACAAATTCAAAGAAATTCAAGAATTCTGACTCTTGAACTTTATTATATAAAACTTCATCTCTTGGCCACCTCTTTTTCTTAACCATCTCAGTATAATGCCTAATAAGATAATATACTTTACTAAAGATAGATTAACAACATTTATATACTATAATGCCTAACAAATATTTATAACCTTCAAGGGTATATAATCATATGGTATTTATCAGGAAGAAACAATTCAGAGGAAAAAACTATTATTATATCGTTGAAAGCTATTTAGTTAAAGGAAAAGTTAAGCAAAGAGTTATTTACTATATCGGCACAGCCGATACTTTGCTTAAAAAACTAAAAGTCAAGCACTAGTTTTTACACATAGCTATCAAACCCGAAAATTATATAAACCCTCGGGCCATTAGATTTCAGTAAGTGGACTGAACCAGTAAAACCTTTGTGTATGCAAAGTATCCAGCGTGTATGCGTGTAAATGGTTTGGGGAATTCACTCTCCACTTACGTCTTTTTTTGCTTTTCTATTTACAATTTGTTAATAGTTATTAACTTAGAGTTAATAGGGTTATGAGAGTTTTGGTTTGCCACTTAATAATGGGCCAAAAGATTTATATAGATTATTCATTTATTTACATTTGAATTCAAATAAGGGGGTAATATGGTTCAAAAGAATGTTACATTAAGTCTTGATAAAAACACTTATGAAGAATATAGAAACTTTTGTAAAAAGAATGCTGTTGCATTATCGCGGAGTATAGAAGTTTTTATGGAAGAGAAAATAAAAAAAGAGGAAAAATGAGTCAAGAACTTTTATCAATAAAAGAGGCATCAGAGTGGGCAACAAAATTCTTAGGCAGGCCAATAACTATCTCTAATATTCAATACCTTATTCAATACGCAAGGGTCCCTAAATCCTTTTATAAAAATAATGTAGCAATTAACTTAGATGAACTAAAAGTATATTACGAAAAAAACACAAAAAAAGAAGAGGCCTGGAAAAAAAGATTAGGTAATGACCTTAACTGGGGTCTGTCTTTTTCTCATTTAAAGGAATCTGATACAACAAAACATGTACACAGATTACATCCCTATAAGGGAAAGTTTATTCCTCAATTAGTAGAATACTTTTTAGATTCCCACCTTAATACATTCAAAAAAGAAGTTTTTTTCAAATCTGGAGAGATTATATTAGACCCATTCATGGGTAGTGGAACAACGCTTGTTCAATCTTCAGAATTGGGCTTGCATTCAATTGGAATAGATATTTCTGATTTTAATTGTTTGATTTCTAAAGGTAAAGTTGGAAAATATAATTTATCCATTTTAGATAAAAAAGCTAGAGATATCTGTTTTAAGACAAGAGAATTTAGTCAAGAAGTATTTGACGATTCATTTGATGAGGAATTAAAAGAAAAATTGAATGAATTCAACAAAAAATATTTTCCTAATCCGGAATTTAAGAAAAAGGTTTGGAAAGGGGTGATTAATAATGAAGAACAATATGGAGAAGAAAAGCTTAAACAATTTCTAAAAGAAAATGAAGAATTTTTTGAAAAGAACGGAACAAAAGACAAATCTGGATTAATAAATGAAAAAGAGATGAATAACTTTTTGAATAAATGGTTTTCAAAAAGAGTAAGACAAGAATTATTTTATTATATTAAACTTTTAAAAGAAATTGAAAATGAGGATTTAAAGAATATTTTAAGAGTTATTATAAGCAGGACTGCTCGTTCGTGCCGAACTACGACCCATTCTGATTTGGCAACCTTAACAAAACCGCAAATTGGCCCTTATTATTGTAGAAAGCATAAGAAATTATGTATCCCAATAAATTCCATTGTTAAACATTTAATACGATACACCTATGACACAATAAGTAGAATTGATGAGTTTTCAAGATTAAAAAAGAATGTATTTAGTAATGTAATCCATGGAGATTCAAGAAAGGTAAATATATTCGAAGAGGTTAAAAAGAAAAACTTTGAGTTTTATAAGTTATTGACTAAAAAGAAAATAGATGGGGTTTTCACCTCTCCGCCTTATGTTGGTCAAATAGATTATCATGAGCAACATGCGTATGCCTATGATCTTTTTAACATCCCAAGAAAAGATGATAAAGAAATAGGTCCTCTATTCAAGGGACAGGGGCAAAAGGCAAAAGAGGAATATGTTGAAGGGATAAGCAAGGTTTTCATAAACATAAGTAGATTTATTAAAGATAATGGGGATTTCTTTATTGTTGCAAATGATAAATATAATCTTTATCCAATCATCGCAGAAAAAAGCGGATTAAAGATAGTTGAGCAATTTAAAAGACCAGTGTTAAATAGAACAGAAAGGGATAGGCAACCATATGCAGAGGTTATTTTTCATATGAAGAAAAAATAATTTATTTTTTTGCAATTTCTTTTATTTCCTCTCGTAATTCTTCCCCAATTTCTTTAAAGATTTCTATAAATTCATCATAAATCTCTTCTCCTGCTACAAAATTCCAAAAATCTTCACCAACCATTAATTGGCAGGAATCATACATGTTTCTCGTAGTCCATCTTTTGTAAGGTTTTGGATAATAAGGATTATAAGGTAATCCTAAAGCAACTATAACTCTCGTATTCTTATCTGCACTTAATCTTAGTCCAATCCATATTAAAAGCTTCTTTTTGAGTGCAACAAACTCTTTTATATTAGGTTTAGGTGAGGTAATATCAAAATATGCCTCGGTTCCATCTTTTTTCTTTATGAAAATATCTACCCTTTTATCTGGGTCTTGTAGGAGTTTTCCTTTTTGAATAGAATTTTTTATCTCTTCAAATTCCAATTCCATATCTGGCCTTCTTTTATTGCTTCTTAATTCCATATCTATCTTCGAAATTATTGCTTCTGTTCTATTATCAATTTCACCTAACAAATCATATTGAGTATACGCTTCATATCCCGCACCTTCTGCAAGGACTTTTGCTAATTGTTCATATATTGAAATTCCAAACGTGGTATAAAATGAATGAATAATTGTGTGTGTTAAAACTTGTTCTTTTGTGAAAATTGCTTGAAAAAATGGTCTATATTCTGTTTCAGCGTTATAATTCTCTATTTTTAATAAAATGACTCTTTTAATTAATTCCTTAACTTTATTTCTTGTTTCTATTTTCATTTTATCTATTTACCCTAAAGGTAAAATCACTTTATTATCTTCTTAAGCGCAGGGAACATATCAACTGAATGCTGCTGCGCGATGTTCTGATACATTTGATACATAATCATAATTACCAGAAGTATTGCTGTTCCTGAAACAAGAGTTCCTACTGCATTTGAAACAGATGCAAGAATTCCAATTGCTGCACCTCCCATAACGGTCAATGGAAAAATATATCTTTCCAAGACAGATTCTAAAATTCTCTCGTCTTTTCTAAAGCCAGGAATTGTAAGCCCAGAATTCATAATATTCTTTGCCTGGCTTTGCGCATCCATCCCGCTTGTTTTAACCCAAAAGATTGCAAATAATACACTGAAAGAAACATAAAACAATGTATGGAACAATGCCTGCAAAAGCATAACCTTTGTAAAGCTTCCTGTCAAAGTGCTTTGTAGAATATCAACCCCTGCAACCCAGAATGCAAAACCAGAAACAGGAGAGCCGTTTGAAAATCCGCCAAGGAATGTTGGATGTCCGAGCCAGGTTTCAAGAAGACTTGCGCCAAGTTGAAGATTTGCAAGAAGTGCAGAAACTAAAATAACCGGCATAACTGAAGTATAAAAAAATGCCAAAGGCCATTTTATTCCATATCCTCTTAATCTGTCAAATGAAAGAGGAATTTCTATTTTCAGCGACTGAGCCCAAACAACAGCAAGAAAAATTAATATTGTCACAACAATTGCAGCGCCTGCAAGATATGCTCCTGTTGGATTTCCTGAAATTAATGAATTGATTAAAACAAGAACTTTTCCTGTTGCTGCAAAACTTCCTTGAGTATCAATAAATTGGAATAGTGTTGTAAATAATCTCCAGCTTATTCCTGCTGCGATAAAAAGAGAAACTCCTGAACCAAATCCCCATTTTGTTGAAAGCTCATCCATAAAAACTATTGCAAGCCCACCTAGGCAAAGCTGAAGAATTACCAGCCATTCATATCCAGGAACTGCTTCCAGCCCTTTCATAAGAACATAAATTGAAGCTTCAAAAAGAATAAAGAAAAAAACCAGCACCTTCTGCAACCCCTGAAAGTATTTTTTTCCTTCGCTTGTTTTTGTATCAATTTCAAGAAGCTGACTTCCTACAAGAAGCTGAAGAATAATTGATGCCATAACAATTGGCCCGATACCCAATGAAATTATGCTTCCAAAATCTGTTCCGAGAATAACTGCAAGATTTTCAAATCTTGCCAAAGCATTATTTGAAAGTCCATAAAGAGAAATATTCGCGAGAATAAAAAAAGCCACGAGTATAATTATTGTCCATTTTAACTTAATTCCAAATCCAACTTTCTTCTCTGGAGGAGGTTCAATCTCAGGAAGATGCTTAAGAAGATTCTTTATGTCCATATTTCACTATCACCTTTCCGCCTGCTTTTTCAATTTTCTTAACAGCTGACTTTGAAGCAGAATAAACTTTCAGAGTTACAGGAAAGGTTATTTCTCCTGAACCAAGAAGTTTAAAATTGCTTAAATCAACTTCGCTTTTTCCATTTGCGCGCTTTTCAATGTCTTTAATATTAATAACTCCATAGTTTTTAGGCTTTGGCTTAAGAGAATCTTTTCCAAAATACTTTTCAGGCATATTAAGGATAAGTGTTTTTTTCTGGTCTGCTCTTTTTCCTGTTCCAGCCATTCCTTTTCCTCCTCTATGCCCAGAGCCCCTTGCTTTTTTCATTCCACCCCTTCCATGAGTATGGCTTCCGTGCATTCTCGAAACTTTTTTTCTTTTTTTGTGAAGGCGCATTTTACAACATCCTCCTGAGCAAATCATTTATTTTTTCTCTATGATTTCCCAAAACGCCTTTTGGAAAATGCTGTTTTGAGTTTATCCCTTTTCTCGGCGGATGAAGACGGAAAAACGGCTTTATTCCTGTATCTTCAAAATTTTCATTTTTCTGGATTAATTCTGCAATTTTTTTTGCATCGATTTTTTTTGTTTTATCCAACAACTTTCCTCTTTTGGCAATAAGTTCAACAAGTGTTTCATCATTTATATCTCCATATGCAACAAAGCTTCTCACTTTTTTAAGCATTCCGAGAGTGACTTTATTTTCAGGAATAAGAGTGCAGGCATATTTTCTTCTTAATCGCATTCTTGAAAGAGTATTCTCTAAACGTTCGTTCATATCAACCATCCCATGAATTCTTATTACTGCTATCATTTCAACTTCTCCAATGCATTCATTATTGCCTTTATGAAGTTTATTGTTGTTCTTGTCTGTCCAAATGACTGGCTGTAAATATCTTTTATTCCAGCAAGGCGAAGAACTTTTTTTCCTTCATCCCCTATTACAAGCCCTGTTCCCTGTGGAGCAGGAATAAGAATAATTTTTGAACCTGCACATTTGCCTGTAACTCTGAACGGAATGCTGTGGAGTTCAGATGAAGAGCCCTCAAAACTTCCAGAACCTCTTCTAAATTTTATTATATTTGTTTTCGCGCGCCTTATTGCTTTTTCCCTTGCAGGAAGAGTTTCTTTTGCTTTTCCAAATCCAAGCCCGACATGCCCATTTTTATCTCCTACAACTACAAATGCAGAAAAAGTCACAACATTGCCTTCTTTTGTTTTTTTCTGTGTCTGCCTCCACGCTCTTCTTTTTCCTCCTCCGAATTTTCCTTTTGACTGCCCTGTAAAAAGAAGCTCACTCTCAAGCCTTAAAAGTGATTCTGTAATTTCCGGCTCTAGGATTCTCATTTTTCTATCGAGAATTTCATCAATGTCTGTTATTTTTCCAGATTTAACAAGCTTTCCAAGTTTGGTTTTAGGCGCCCAGCTTGAAACTCTTTCTTCTGCAAGCTCCTGCTCTGATTTTCTTCTGCGTCTGCCGCGTTCTCCAAATATTTCCCTTTTTTCTTCAGGTGTTGCAACTGCTTCTTTTAAAATTTCTTCTACGGGCGCTTCAAGTATCTCTTCTGGTACAATTTCCAGAATTTTTTCTGCTTTTTTCTCGATTGATTTTTTTTCGCTCATTTCTGCTCCTGTTTATCAATTGCCTCTTTAACTTTTTCAAAAACATTTTTTGCCTCTGAACTCAAATGCCTGCCTTTAATTCTGTCTTCAGACGGCGCCACACTATTATCATAGGATAGATTCACTCCTGCATCGACAATTCCTTTTATTGCTGAATATATCCTGCTTCCATGAACATTCCTATGAATCCCTATGTCTGCTATGGCTGAATGTTTTTTTTCTTTTTTAACTATTTTTCTTCCTGCAAGATATCCTGCAAGATATGCCGCAGTTATTGATTTCAGCGAACCTAAAGAAGTTTTAGGCCAGCCATATTTGAGAAGTTCTTTTGAGGTAATTCCAAGGATAACGGAATCTTTTGACTCTACACTCTTAACATACTGAATAATCAGGTATTTATTCGTCCGCCTGACTACAATTCTTGGCTTACCTGATTTTAAAAATGCCATTCTTTTTCTATAATCTGTTTTTGACTGAATTCTTCTTTTTCTTGGGGTTTTCATTTTAATAACTCCTTAAGATGCTGTTTGCTCCTAAACTCACTGTTTTTTATTGAATTCCTCAATGCGAGGTATTTCTTTTCTTCAATTCCTCCATGAGATTTAAGCTCCTTAATATATCTTCTTAATTTTCGCGTTAGTTTTACATAATTCTGTTTTCTGTTTTTAATCTTTTTCTTTACTTTTCCAGCCCTTCTTCTTGTTGTTCTTTTGACTATTTTTTTTCTTCCTTTTGCAGAAATTATCTCTATTGCCCCGCTCTTAACAAGCTCCTTTATATCCTGCCTTGTAATTGCTTCTTTTATTTCATTGATTCTTTCTGAATTGAATTTTATTCTCTCAGCACCAACTCCAAGAACTTTCACAGCAAGTTTTTTCTTTGGTTTCAAATTCATTTTGCGTTTTCTCCTTCAAATTTATTCTCTTTTTCTGCAAGTATTTTATTCACATTAAGATTTGCAACAGGAATGTTTTTTTCTTTAATTGCCTTTGCAATTTCTTTTCTTTTTTTTGCTCCGACTCTGCCTATTACTGCAATATTATTATCTGAAATCTGCAGCAATTCTGAAACATTTCTTACAACTACTGGAATTTTTCCTTCAATAAGCCCTCTTGAAGTAATTTCATTTTTATATCCAACTCTTACAATAGCAGGATATCCTTTTCGCATAATGCGCATTTTATTGTCGCGCCCTCTCGGGCTTGTCCATTTCTGCAATTTTTTTCTTCTCTTTCCAAGTCGAAGGTATTTGGTTGTATTTCTTCTTAAAAATTTAGGGGCTTTTTTCTTTGCCATTATATGTGCCTCCCGCATTTTTCTGTCATAAATATCCCATCCTGAAATTTTCTCCTGTCCCGGTTTCTAACCCATGTTGCTTTTTCAAGATTTGCAGCAGTCTGCCCTGCAATTTCTTTGCTGTTAGAGCTGACAATTATTTTATTTTTCTCAATAACAATCTCTGCACCTTTCAAAATTTTTGAAGTTCTCGGCTTTTTCTCTCCGAGAAAATTTTTTATTATAACAAGCCCTTTTGCCTTGTCAACTTCCAAAGTCATTGGAAAATGAACATAGCATATTTCGAGCTTGTAAATAAATTCCTCTTTAATTCCTTTTATCATATTTTTAACATGTGCAATAAATGTGTTAATCATTTTAAGCTCTTTTTTTGTCGCTTTTTTTGACTCAATGAGAATATTATTTTCGTGTTTTTTTATTGAAACGTTTTCAATATTAAACTTCATTTTTGATTCTTTTCCACTTCCTTTTACATGAATTATATTTCCTATTATTTCGAAATCAATTCCCTCTGGAAATTCAAGTTTTTCTTTTATTTCTTTTTTCATCTTCTAGTAAAAATATGCTATAAGGCATCCTCCTGTCTTTTTTTCAATCGAATCCTGATGAGTCATAACTCCCTGATTTGTAGATATAAGAAGTATTCCGAAATCCCTTGCCGGAAGATATCTTTTCATATATTTCTCGAGAGTTTTTCTTGTAACATTAAACCTTGGCTTTACAGCTCCGCAGTTGTTTATATTGCCTATTATTATCTCAATAGATTTCCCGGTTTTTTTGAAATCTTTTATATACTCGTATTTCTGCGCAATTTCAAGCACATTAAGAAGCAGTTTTGATGCTCTTTTTACAACTACCTGCTCTTTGCCTATTCTCTTGGCATTCAGTATCTGGTTCAGCGTATCTGAAATTAAATCTTGTGACATTTTAATAATCCCCTCCATATAATCCCGTCTCTCTGCTCTTCTCTTCCCAATATCTTCTTTGCATTTCCATTGCCCTATCAAGATTCTCTTGGATTAAAATTAAATCTCTTTGAGTAGGTGCATCAGTTATAATTCCTTGCTGTTCCTTATATCCTATTATATTTCCCATTTTCTTAATTGTATTTTTTAAATCCTATCTCCTCTGCTATCTCCCTGAAGCACTGCCTGCAGAAATTAAGCCCGTACTGCCCAACTCTTGCGCCAATCCGCCCGCATCTCTCGCATTTAAATCTCGCAACTCCGGTTGTTCTTTCCTTTGGCTTGCAATGTTTGAGGAATCTTTTGGCTATCACTGGCTTTGACTTCAGCATGTTATATATTTTTCTCCAATCACTTGCAGTCATAGTGCCTCTGTATTAAAATTTAATTTAAGGAAATGAAGAATTTCTTCTCTTGAAACAGCCTGTTTTTCAGGGATTCTTCCATGCTTGATTTTTTTTCTGCCGACTCTTTTGCCTTTTCTTGAAAAAACAACAGTAACATTAAATCCCATTGTGCCTATTTCCCGGTCATATTCTTCTCCAGGAATTTCAATGTACTCCTTTATTCCAAATGAAAAATGATTAACTGCTATTTGCTTTTTTCTTATCCTGTTATCAACTGCTGCAAACAATCGTTTTAACAAGCTTGCCGCCTCTTCTCCTCTTAAAGTAACCATGCATCCTACTTCTAATCCTGGGCGTATTCCAAATCCAGGTATTCTTTTTCTTGTAACTTTTTTTAGCGGAGTTTTCTTTGATATTTTCTTAAGCAATTTTTCTCCTTTCTCAAGTTCTACACTGACTCCACTGCACGAAAGAACAATTTTTTCTATATATACTTCTCTCATTGGATTTTCTTTAATTTCAATTTTTTTAGTTTCTATATTTTTTTTCATTTTACAACGATTAACTCCTCTGACTTGATTTTAATATCTTTCCCCTCTGAATTTACAATTACTTCTGTGCTGTTAATTTCCTTTATTATTCCTTTTTTTCCCATATATTTTCCTTTTATAACGAGTATTTCTGAGCCGTTTTTTTCAGAAAGGATTTTTTCAATTTTATTATCAGAAAGCCGGATAAGAACTGAATCTCCTGTACTTATTTTTTCATTTGAAATAAGATTTCTTCCATCGCTGAGGTTTATCTGAACAACTGCTTTTTTTAATAATATTTTTCCAATTGCTTTGGCTGTTTTAAATGCTGATTCTTTTTCACTAATCTCTTCTACGCTGATTTTTTTATTTTCTGAAATAAAAATCCTGTAATGCTTTTTCTCAGAAGGTATTGAAATGACATCAAATAACACCAGTGTGCATTTGTCATCTCTGACAATTTTGCCATTGACAATTATCTTTTTTTCATAAATCGCCTTTTTCAGCTCTTTTCTTGTTTTTACAGCGTTTAAAACATCGCGCAGGACAATAAGCAAAGGAATGCCTGTCTTTTTATTGTGTGAGGGCACTATAACATATTTTGTGCCTTTTCGCGCTATTGGCCAGGTTTTGCTTGTTGAACTTCTTGTTGTATGCATTTTATTTTTCCTCCACTAATACTGATTTAGTTTTGTTTAAATTTGATTTTTCCTTTTTTTCATAACTTCCACTTTTTTTCTCTTTTCCTGCTCCTTTTCTTGATAATGCATTATTTCTCTTTTTATCATCAAGATTCAAGCTCTGTATCTGAAGATTTGAAGCATCAAACAAAATATTTATTTTTGTTCCGTCTTTCTTTTTTCTCTGAATTTCCTCAATTGCAACTTTCATTTTTTTTGTATTAACCATTGATATTTTTCCTGTTTTTTTCTTAAAAGCACCGTTCATTATTTTTACTTCATCGCCTTTTCTCAATGAAAAACTTCTTTTCCCGTATTTTTTTCTCAATTCTTTTGATAAGTGTGCGCTTATCATTTTGCTTTTTATATGCAGTGGAGCATTTGCTCTGAACTTCCTCTGCTTTCTTATCTGACTGCTTCCAACCCATGAATTTGAAAATTTCTTTTTCATTTTAAACAATTATCCTCGCTAATTTAGCCACGCTTGACCATCTTTCCAATACCTCTCTTGCAACAGCCCCCTTTATTTGTGTTCCTTTTGGATTTCCTTTTTCATCTTTTAAAAGAGCAACTGCATTGTCACTGAATGCAATTCTTTCTCCTGTTTTTCTTCTCCATGATTTTTTCAAGCGGACAACAACTGCATCAAAAACCTCGCCTTTCATTTCTGGCTTGCCTTTTCTGACGCTGACTTTTACCCAGTCAGCTATTTTTGCATACTGCTGTCTTTTTTTTGTTGATTTTCCATGTTTAACAGAGACTATTCTTACTATTCTTGCTCCGCTGTTGTCAGCTGCTTCAACCAGGCTTCCAATATTAAGCCCTCTTGTTGCTTTTGCACTAATTGGTTTCATTTTGCATTTTCCTCCTTTACTTCTGGGATTTTTTGTTTAACATCTGCGTCTCTTATCTTTTTTACAAAAATATGGTGCATAATCTTGCTTAACGGACGGCATTCTGCAATCTGCACATAATCGCCTAACTTAACTGCATCCTTAAATTGTGGAAGAAGCCTTGCATGAATTTTTGTCTTGAATTTTGCATATCTCTCGTATTTTTTTACGAATTTGACTCTTTCAAATTCAATTGTGATTCTATTGTCAAATTTTCTTATTATATATCCTTCAAATTTTCTTCCTCTAAAAGAAATCTCAGGAGCCAAAGCTAAAGAATTCTGTTTTTCTTCTTTTCCAATTTTTACTTCTTTGTTTTTCTTCATTTTTCTTCCATTTATTGTGCGTTTTATCGCTTTTATTCGCTCGCAATTGAATCTTCATTGAAACCAAGCTTAACAAGAAGAGGTTTTATCTTCCTCCTGTGATCTCCCTGAAGCTCTATTGTGCCTTCTCTTATTGTTCCACCGCAGCCAAGTTCAGATTTTAAGTCTTTTGCTACCTTCTTGATGTCTATTCCTTTTTCTATTCCAGACACCAGAGTTACCAGTTTTCCGAACTTTTTCTTTATTGTAGTCACTTGTATTCTCTGTTCGCTTTTTGCGATTTCTTCGCACACGCATGCCTGTTTTGGCAGGCCGCATTTTGGACATATATCCATATTATGATTTTCTGAGCATTAACAAACGAGCAATTGTCTGCTTGATTTCTTTAATCTTTACTTTTCCTCCCTTGCTTGCAGTCACTCTTGCTTTAACAAGGTCGAGCCGAAGCTCGTCTAATTTCTTGTCAATATCCTTCTTTTGTAATTTTGAAAGCTCTTTAAACTTTACCATTCTGAACATTTGCCTCCTTCATGCCTAATTTAGCATAATCTATCTGGTCGTGAATTTTTGCATCTGGATGCAGAATACTGACACTTATTCCAACACTTCCGACTTTTGTTTCAGCAACTACCTGTGCTTTATCTACAACTTTTGCACTATCTCCAACTTTTTTTAAATATCCTTTTGTAAATCTCCAAGTTCTTGCTCTTTCACTTGGCAGTCTTCCGCTTATCTTTAATTCAACTCCTTTTGCCCCTGCATTCATTATCTGCTGAAGCATTTTATATGCAATAAGCTTGAATCTCAAAGGACCTGACTTTTCAATATTCATTGCAATCTCTTCTGCAACTGTCTGCGCATCAAGATAAGGAGAGGTTATTTCTTTTATTTCTATATGCGGATTTTCAAATTTAAATTTCTTCCTTAATGTTTCTGTCAGCATTGTTATTCTTTCACCGCCTCTTCCAATTATCAGCCCTGGCTTGCTTGTAGATATAACCACTTTTTCTCCGACAGGTGTATACTCGATATCAAGACGGCTTATTCTGCCTTTTCCAAGATGAGCTTTTACAAATTCTTTTATCTCAAACTCATCTTTTTTCAATTTTACAAATTTTCGCTCTTCCATCTTATTTCTTCACTCCCTGTGCAACTTCTTTTGCTGTGATTGAAATATGATTTCTCTTGAATTTCGTGCTTCCAAATCTGTGCACTTGTTCGGGCGCTTTGTTAGGAACAACCGAGCTAATTATTGTTGAATCCAAATCCATCCCATTATGCAAGCTGTTTGCTGAAAGAGATTTAAGCAGTGTTATGAATTCTTTTGATGCATTTACAGGATATTTACCCGACATCATGCCTTTTCCTTTTCTATGCGCAATTTCGCCTCTGAATGGAACTGCCTGTTTTTTTATTGAAACTCTTTCAAGATTTGCAATTGCTTCTGATATTTTTTTTCCTTTTATAAATTCTCCAATTGCAACTGCGTGCTTTAATGAAACATGAACGCTTCGCGCATTAACAACAGCCTCAAATTTTTTAACTGCCGGCTTTGGAATTTTAACTTCCTTTTTTTTATCTACTGCTTTTTTTTCTTCGCTCTTCTTTTCTTCTTTAAGTTCGTGCCTGACAGGAGCGTCAGCTATTTTTTTGTTTTCTTTTGGAATATTCTGTTTTTGTATTCTTACTTGATTTAATTGTTCATCTGCCATTTTACTTCACGCTCCTTGAAGCACTTGACCTTGTAGCTCCAATTCCTGCTGCTCCGTGCTTTACCGTTTTTCTTGTCATTGAAAATTCCCCAATACGGTGCCCGAGCATTTCCGGTGCAATTACTAATTTTTCAAATGTTTTCCCGTTGTGGATAAGAACAATCATTCCAATCATTGCAGGAACAATTATAATATTTCTATTATGTGTTTTAATCACTTTTTTTCGGTCATTCTTTTTATTGCATCTTGAAAGAAATTTTTCTATCACATCTGTATTTCTTAACATCGTTCTTCTTTCTCTTGATGGAACAAGTTTTGCAAATTCCCGAATATCCAGTTTGCCAAGCTCTTCAAGAGTCTTTCCCCTGAAAATAAATTCCTTTTTTCTTTCCATCGATATTTCTTCTGCCATTTTATCTCTTTGACTTTTTCCTTCCTGTTTTTCTTGCTCTTACTGAACCCACCTTTGCTCCAGGAGGAGCATTTCTCTTTGGTATTTTTCCAAGATTTCCGTGAGTAAGATTTTTTCCTCTTCCAGAACCAAACGGATGATCAATTACATTCATCTTTACTGCAGAGGTTCTTGGCCATAATTTTCCTTTTGCCCTTTTAATATAAAATTGCTTTCCTGCTTTTACAACTGGTTTTATATTTCTTCCGCTTCCTGCAATTACTCCAATTGTTGCTCTGCAATCATCATTAAATACCTTTTCCTGCTTTGAAGGAAGCAAAAGAGTTGCATTTCCCTGCTCTTTTTTTATAATAGTTGCATAACCTCCTGCAGTGCGGATAAACTTTCCCCCATCTCCAGGGCGCGACTCTATATTAAAAATATTTGTTTTAGCAGGAATATCTTTTAACTTAGCTATATCTCCATGTTCAATACCTGCACCTATATTTATTTTCTGCCCCTGATACACCTTTTCTGAGGCAAGATTGTAAAAAATAATGTTTCCTGCTTTTATTTTTGAAATAGGTGCGCTATGTCCAGCAGAATTAATAAGCTTTAATATAGTTGCCTCTCCTGAATAATTGGGATATCCTATTCTATAAATAAATGCTTTTCTTCTGACTCTGTAAGTCATGCTTCCGTGCCCACGCGCCTGTGAAACTATTCTTTTTCCCATATTAAATCATCCCCAGCTTTGTTGCAATGTCAATTGCAGGATGTTTCCTGTCAAGTTTAACGAATGCAATCTTTTTATTTTCCCGTGTTAAAGTATTTATTCCATTTACTTTTACATTGAAAGTTTTTTCAACTTCTTTTTTAATTGTTTCTTTGCTGTCTTTTAAGCTGACTTCAAATACAATTATATTCTCTGTTTCTATCAGCCGTATTGCCTTTTCTGTTGTTATTGGTTTTTTTATCATTTTCTTTCCTCCAGCTCTTTTATTGCGCCTTCTGTATAAACTGCGAGGCGCCCTGCAGGATACAAATCACTCACCATTAATTCATTTAATTTTTTGGAGTTAAATGAGGTCGTTCTAATATTTTCTTTGCTTGAAGAAATTATAAGTATTCCTGCTGATTTTTTATATTTTCTGTTTCTCATTTTTCCTTTTCCTGCCCTTAATTTCTTTCCTTTTAATGCAGTGGAAAATAATCCTCCGAGTGATTTTTCAAGCACTGCTGATAATTCTTTTGTATTCATAGAAGCGATTTTTGAATCAATTACAAGCGGAAAATTAAATGAACCTAAATCAGAAATTCTTGCATATCTTTCTGTTATATAATTTGGCGAAGCAGTTGAAGCAATTGCAGAATCAAATGCAATTTTAAATTCTTTTTTATTTATCTTTCTTATTTTAACAGTTCCTTCTGGTTTTGGAGGATGCGCCCTTCTTCCGCCTCTGGTATTTGGGACTTCTGCTCCAATCCAATAAAACTGTGAGCCCCTGCGCCACATTGCTTTTCTTGGAGTTCGTGAGGTTCCTCGCCCATACCCAGATTTCCATACATGCCTAAGATGCCTTATTGTTCCAGATGCAGAATGTCTTTTTCCTGCCTCTTTATTCGGGCCATAAGGGCTGAATGCCTGCTCTGATTCAAATGCTTTTTTCAGAATATCCATTCTGACTTTTGAAAGAAATATTTTTGGAAGTTCAATATCTTTTGATTTTTCCCCGCTTATAGAAATTAATTTTGTTTTCATCTTAATTCAATAAGCTCGTAGTTTTTTTTAGATTGTTTTCTCGTTGCTCTCAACGGCTGAGTAATAAGAAGCTGTCTTTTCTGAGGGCCAGGAACACTTCCATAAAGAACAATATAATCTGATTTTACAACCCCAAAATTTGTAAAACCCCCAGATGGATTTATATTTTTTGAATTAATATTTGAAATAGAAATTATTTTGCTATTATAAACCAATCTTGAAAAAAGCCCTTTCTGCCCTGCCATCGGGGCTCTGAATGTGACTCTCGCAGGATGCCAAGGGCCTAAGCTTCCAGGACGCCTTCTTCCTTTTTCTGATTTATGCTGTTTAAGACTTAATCCAAATCTATTAACAGCACCTTCAAGCCCGTGCCCTTTTGTAACTCCGTGTATGTCAATTAATTGCATATTTTGAAATGCCTCGCCTACAAGCATTTCTTTTCCAAGATTTTCCTTAACAAATGCAATTTTTGATTCAATATTTCCGCCTAAAGCAATTTCAGCAATATCTGGCACTTTTTTTATGCCTGTTTTTTTAACAATAGAATAAACAATCACCTTAACATCATCATAATCTTTAATATCCTCAATTTTTTTGTTATGTTTTAATGGAAGTTTTATTTTGCTTATAAGTTCCTTGTCAAGATTATGCGCGAGAACATCTGAAACAACTTCCCCATATCTATAAAATCTTGCAGAAAGTATTTTTATCGGAGGGCATTCAAGAATCGTAACTGGAACAGAAATTCGCTTGTTTTTTGTCATAGAATCATTTGTCAAATCCTTCACATAAGCGCTCAACATCCCAACCTTGTATCCAATAAATCCTAAAAGTTTCTTGTCAGAATTATTTTTCAGTATAGCCTGCCAGTTCGCACTAGGAAGAATTTTTTTTGCTCTTTTCCTAGGCCAAAATTGCAGGCTTCCTCTTCGAGGACGTGATATTTTTCCCATGGTTTTAGTATAAAGGTTTTAATCCCCATGTTCTCTATTTTAATTCAGAAAACGACGTTTATAAATTTATGCTTCAAATAAAATCTCTTTTTTGTCCTTGATGCCGTCTATATTCATGCTTCTTACAATCCTGCCTTTTCTTATTGCATTCTCCCTTATTTTTGCAGGCTCTGTTTCTCCTGAAGGAAGAATTATTTCAGTTATGATAAAGTCGTGCTTGACATTAACTCTCTTAAAATTAGATACATCAAACAAAATTGCCTCTGCAATTGAGCTGTCAGAAGTTTTAATCCTGCAGAAATCTGCTTTTGGCTCTGCATCTTCCTTAGAACTTGGCTTGGCAGATTTTGGAGATTTTGTTTTTATCTTTAAAGAGGTGCTTCCTGCTGAAAACGAGAGTGCCAAAAAACATTTTTTAAATTTTCTGCATAACTCGAGGATTTCATGCTTTGAAAATTGCTCATCTACACCATACTGCTTAACACCCATAAACTGCTTTTTTGATTTAAAGTTCAGCTCTCCAGTCAAATCCTGTGTTGAAACCACGACGCCAGTAACATTTACTTTAACGCCTTCAGGAATTTTTTCTGCAATCATTGCAACAAGCTCATTCGCATACTCGGAAGATGTTGAAATTGTAAACCCAGACGAAGAACGTGAAGCAGACACAAGCGCCCGATTTTTAAACTCGCCTCTGCTGAATTTCTGGAACTGATAATGAACATATTCGTCGGTTCTGCCTGAAAAAAGTTTTTTTATGAATGAATCCATTTTAGTTAGACTTTAAAAAAACTTATAAACGTTTTGGTTGGCGGGTTTTTTGAATTTTGCGGAAAAAAGATGATAAGAATTATTTGGCTAATATCTCAAATTTTTTGAACCTTTCCAAAAATTTATATACTGGCATAGAGTAATTAAAACATGATTGATGAATCAGTGATAAAACAGATAATTGCATTCGGCTTTATAGCCGTGCTTATTGTATTTACATATTTTATAATCAAGCCGATATTTATGTCTATAATTCTCGGACTTATTCTTGCTTATACTTTTAATCCTCTAAATAAAATCTTGATAAAATATATTAAAAACAAAACTCTTTCTGCTTCAATAATCTGCGCCCTGATAATTGGAATATTAATTCTTTCCATATGGTGGATGATACCAAAGCTTGTTGATCAAGTTTTTGGTGTGTATTCTTCTGTGCAGTCATTTGACATTGTTAAGGCAATTGATGAATTCGCCCCATTTTTAGCAACCTCTCCGCAGTCAAAAGCAAATTTGGTTGCCCTTTATAGTACAGTGATATCTTCTTTAACAAAATCCACACTTGATGGTATTGTCGGAATGGCAGTTAATTTTCCGTCGCTTATGCTTGAGATTTTAACAATTTTTATTATATTCTTTTACGGGCTGAGAGATGGAGAGGCAATAACTGCTCTTTTAAAAAATTCGCTTCCGTTCAAACCAAGCACAACATCCAAGTTTATAGAAAAATCAAAGAAAGTTACATACTCAATTATTTTTGGAAGAATTATGATAGGAATAATAATTGGCATTTTAATGGGAATAGGATTATACATTGCAAAAGTCCCTAATGCTGTATTATTGATGTTTATTTCTGCAATTGCGAGCATTATTCCAATAATAGGCCCATGGGTTGTATGGATTCCATTAGTTGTAGGAATGTTTATAACTGGAAAAATAGGCATAGCAATGTTTTTGTTAATATATTGCGGAATATTTGTAAATCTTACTGAACATCTTCTTTATCCATTGATTATTTCAAAGCAGTCGCAGATTCCAACTTCACTGACACTTATAGGGCTTATAGGCGGGATGCTCGGATTCGGACTTATTGGAATAATCATAGGGCCCCTTGTAATTGCATATCTGATGGTTCTTTTTGAATTATACCTTGAATATAATTCTTCAAAAGCAGGGCAGAAGGCGTAATATCTCTAACCCCCATTCCTTTCCTTTATTTAATGTTTTTTCATTGGGGCTTTATTATTTTAAAAAATCCAAAGAACCAATATGCAAACGGATTAAGTGTTTGCAGAATTAGATAAGTGAGCGTAGCGAACCACTAATTGCACTTATGGCGAGCCCGCAGGCGAGCCAATATCTATTTTTCTAACATCCCATAATTTTTTCTTATTTTAGATTTGTTTCTCGGTGTTTTTATTTTCTTTAACATTAGTTAAATTATTTGAATAACCCATATGCAAATGGCGCAGGATTTGAGAAAAATGAGAACATATAAAAAGCACAGGCAATTTATTTTAATTATAAGAGATTAAATCAACATTTAATATATAGGGGTGAAAATGAAACTAAAGGCAATTTACAGAAAGTGGTCTGCAGGCAGACCTATTGTAATACTTAATGAGAAAGATGCAAAAAAAATAGGCGCAGAGGTGAATAATCGTGTTGTGATAAAACACAAATCAAAAATAATAATTGCGCTTGTGAATACTTCACGCAAAATTGCAAAAGAGGGTGATGCAGTGCTTACAACAGAAGTAAAAGAAGCACTGAATTTTGCTGACGGACAGATAATTGATGTTGAACTCGCAAAAAATCCAAGAATAACCCAGATAATCACAAAAAAATTAAGCGGGAAAGAACTATCAAAAAGCGAAATAACTAAAATAATAAGTGAGATTGTCAAAAATGCGCTCACTGAAACTGAAATTGCGTTTTTTATCTCTGCAGTTTATAAAGTTGGAATGTCGCTTAATGAAACAAAATGGCTGACAGAGGCAATGCTTGAAACAGGAAAACAGCTTGATATAAAGAGAAAAATTATTGCTGACAAGCACTGCATAGGTGGAATTGCAGGAAACAGGACAACGCCAATCGTAGTATCTATATGTGCTGCAGAAGGAATAACAATTCCAAAAAGTTCGTCGAGGGCAATTACTTCTGCTGCAGGAACTGCAGATGTAATGGAAAGTATATGCAGAGTAGAATTTGATGCAGAAGAAATTAAAAGAATAATACTCAAAACAAATGCCTGCCTTGTATGGGGCGGAGCACTTGGATTTGCACCTGCCGACGATAAAATAATAAAAGTTGAAAAAATGATAAACATTGACCCAGAGCCGAATTTAATAGCATCAATACTTGCAAAAAAACTCGCAGTAAGAAGCAATCATGTGCTCATAGATATTCCTTATGGAACAAGTGCAAAAGTCAATAAAAAAGGCGCAGAAAAACTAAAGAAGACATTTGAAAAGCTTGGAAAGATGTTTAAGATAAAATTAAAATGCGTTCTTACAGACGGAAACCAGCCAATAGGCAATGGAATAGGGCCTATTCTTGAAATGAGAGATGTTATCTCTGTGCTGAAAGGCGACGGACCGCATGATTTAAGGGAAAAATCGATATTTCTTGCAGGGAAAATTTTTGAATTATGCAATATAGCTGAAAAAAATAAGGGAGGAATTCTTGCAAAAGAAATTCTTGATTCTGGAAAAGCATTCAAAAAATTTGAGCAGATAGTAAAAGCCCAAGGAGCGAAAGGAAGTCTGATGGACAAATTATCTTATGCAAAATTCTATATTAACATAAATTCAAAAAAATCAGGAATTATAAAAAGCATTGACAATAAAAAAATAAATCTTTTGGCAAGAATTGCCGGAAGTCCTGATGACAAAAAAGCAGGAGTATATTTATGGAAGCATGCTGAAAATAAAATTCAAACCAGAGAAAAAATAATCACCATATACTCACAGTCAAAAAAACGGCTTGAGGACGCGGTTTCTTTTTATAAAGAGAATGAGATAATTGGAGTTGTGAGAAACCCAAACCAAAAAGTTTAAATAATACGTTGTAATATATTGTATACAATGGACAAGCCAATAACAACAAGACTTCCTGAAGAGTTTGTATTAAGAATAAAAGCCCTGGCAAAAAGAGAGAACCTTGATACTTCAGCAGTTATGAGAAGACTATTAGCAAAAGCCCTTGAAGAAGAAAAATTCAAATCAACATTAGAGGCGCTATCACTCAATAAAATATCAATAGGCAAAGCAGCACGAATACTAAATGTTTCAATATGGGAAATGTTGGTAATAGCAAAAGAAGATGACATAAATTGGACAGGATATGATAAAAAAGAATTGGAACATGATCTAAAAATCCTGCTAAAATGATAAGCAATTCAACTCCCCTTATTTGCTTGGCTAAATTAAACAAACTCGAACTTTTAATAAAATTGTTTAAACAGATAATTATTCCTGAAGCAGTAAAAGAGGAAGTGCTTATTGAAGGAAAACCCGGATATTCTATTCTTAATGAATACATAATCTGGGGATTGATAAAAATAGAAAATCCAAAAAATAATCTTGATTTTGGAATAGGCGCTGGAGAAAATGCTGCAATTAATTTGGCAAAAGAAAAGAAAGATAAATTGCTCATTGATGATAGTTTTGCAATAAAAATTGCACAATCATTAGATATTGATTATATCAGAACAACGGGAGTAATTCTCCTTTTGTTAAAAAAGAAGATTATAGATAAAAAAACAGCCAAGGAAATGATTTATGCCCTTGTTGAAGATGGTTACTATATTTCCCCAAAAATTCTTTCGGGATTAATAAAAAATATTGAATCATTTTGAAAAACGCGGTTTTTTAAACTCAAACATTCTGATTTATATAAAGGGAGATAAAATGTCAAGAAGTGCAGAAGTTAAAGAAGTGGAAGAATTTCCAAAAAGGATTAGAATATTCATTTTAATAATGATTCTTTTATTTATCGCAGGAATATTTGGATTTAAACTAATAACCGGAATTTCTTTTGGAGATTCTTTTCTAAGAACACTCCAGACACTCGCATTCATATTCAATGAAGAAAGCACTATTTATGAAAGGCTTCTTGAAATCTTCCTGGCAATTGTCGGAGTTTTTATTATCTGGTGGGTTTTATGGAGCATTGCGGATATGCTTCTTGATGGAAATCTTAGAAAATATTTAAAAACAAGATTCTACTCATTTTTAATAAAGAGGATGAAAAACCATATTATCATTGTCGGAGGAGGCAGAGTAGGAGAAGAAATAGCAAAAGTCATTTCTGTCAAAAAAATCCCTTTCTTAATAATAGAATCTGATCCTGCTGTTGCATCTTCTTTGAGAAAGAAAAAATATATGATAATTGAAGGCAGTGGATTAAATGAAGAAATGCTGAAAAAAGCGAGAATTGAAAAAGCCTTAAAACTGATAATTGCCTCTCCAAATACAGAAGATAATGTTATGATAACCCTGACTGCAAAAGAAATGAATCCGAAAATAGAAGTTCATTCAAGATGCGAAAAGCCGTCGTTGGTTTCAAAACTGAAAAAAGCAGGGGCAAAAATAGTTACTGTTCCTGAAATTATTGCAGGAGACAAAATCGCAGATGATTTGGGAATTTGATATACTATTGACTTAGCATATAAGAATAATCAACATAAATTTACTTATCAGCTCTGCTTGCTGGTTTATTTTGCAAATCTGACAACCACTTTTTATACTGATAATTTTATTTTTTAATTGATACCTTTAATAAACTAAATTTCAAATTAAAAGATGGGAAATAAGGCAAAATTTGGGATGTTTAAAGAAAATATTTGTGCTCGGCTTCGCCTCGCCTGTTTTTATTTTGCAAATCTGCGAACTCGTTGATGCTTTGGTTCTTTGAATTTTTAATTGATGATACTAAAACAAAACTCCCATAAAAAATGCTGAATAAGGGAAAAGAAGGATGTGTTAGAAAAATTCAGATTTCAAATAATGTATAGCATATTAACTTGATAATATTGGAATTTAATTATTTTTATAATTGAAATAAAACCTAACCATTATTAAGCCATTCTGCCGTTGTCGTTGGAATTAGCCAAGTTATCATCATTGGCATTCCAGCTGCCGTTCCTGTTAGCCAATTTACCTTATGAATTTCTTCATATCAGGAATTTCGCCTGAACATATCAAGTTTCCTTGAACACCAGAGTTCCTCGCAAGGAACTCTTGAATTTTATGGCTTAAAATAAAGTCAAATATGCCTTAGTAAATTGGCGTGTGGCCTAACCCAAATGGTTAGGACTATTTAAAAGAAGGTGATTGAGTACTTTTCGCACCAAAAAGGCTTAAAAACTATCCGAATTTATCAGTAAATTCTTTTACTAATCCCGCAATCAAATCTTGAGTGTTACTTTTTGGAGCAACGCGTGGCGTGACGCCTTCGGCGTCATAACGAACCACCCTGCCATCGCCGTCGGAATCAGCCAAGCCAACATCATCGGCATACCAGCTGCCGTCCCCGTCAAGGCAAGCCCTGAACAAACCATTATTTCCAACATAGGAACCAAAAGGATATGCAGAGACTAAAGCAACATCATCTGAGGAAACATTCTCTGTTAATTTATAAGATAATCCAACACATTTATCCATAATTAACCTTAATTGTGCAAAATCTGGAACTCTTCCATTTTCAAGGTTTATTCCTCTTCTTGTAAAATCCTCTAATAATTCAGTTGCCTTAACGTAATTTACTTGTGGAACTCCAATAAGTGCAACACCAAAATCAACATAAACCTCTCCAAAAGGATTCTTTTTTCCTGCTTGTTCGTAAATCCCAAGTAACTGATTTCCTGTAATCAAAGGAATATCTGTAAATGTTGCTATTGCTACTCCAATATCTATGCTTGAACCAAGAAGATTTCCATCTTTATTTTTTCCCTGAAATCCACATAACTTTTCTTTAACATTTCTAATCCATTCTTCTCCTAAATTTTGATTATCTCTTAGAAATCTCTCAACCCCTTCAGTATATTGCGGGATAAATTCATCTGCTTTTATAATAGAAGCTATTCCTACTAATTCTTCAACTTGAACTCTCTTCTCAACTATTTCAGTATGCTTAACTTCCATGAAATTTATATAAATAAGAGGTATTTAAATCTTTCTAAATGCTGTATTTTAAAAGTAGTATCATATTTTTAAAATATATTTTAATATTTTTATAAGATTAAAAAACAACCCAACATATAAAAAGCAAAGGCAATTTAATTATAAAATAATTTGTAAAAGGGGTAAATAAACAGGTGGGGAAATGGAAAACATATTTTTGCAGATAAGCATTATACTCTTGATTGTATTAGGAGTTTCTTTTATAGTGCGGCTGCTTAAGCAGCCGCTTATCATCGGATATATAATTTCCGGGATTATTGTTGGACCATTAATGCTTAATCTTATTCCAAATACAGAAACACTTCAGACATTCTCTGAATTTGGGGTGGCCTTTCTGCTTTTTATCGTCGGCATTCACTTAAGCCCAAAAGTAATAAAAGAGGTTGGAAAAATCTCTCTGATAACTGGAATCGGACAGGTGGTATTCACCTCAGTAATAGGCTACTTTATCGGAATCTGGCTTGGCTTTTCTCCAGTAACTTCTGCTTATATTGCTGTTGCACTCACATTCTCATCAACAATTATTATTATGAAACTGCTTTCTGATAAGGATTCCCTTGACAGATTATTCGGCAAGATTTCAATAGGGTTTCTTCTTGTGCAGGATTTGATTGCAATTATAATTCTAATCGTTGTCTCTTCTTTTTCTAATGGAGTAAATGCCTCAGAAATTATTGTCTCTACATTTGTAAAGGGAGGAATCATAGTCGTTTTTCTCCTTCCAATAAGTTATTTAGTTCTTCCAAGATTAAGCTCGTTTTTTGCAAAATCCCAGGAGTTGCTTTATTTATTCGCGATTTCATGGGGGTTAGGACTATCTGCCTTATTTTTATATGCAGGATTCTCTATTGAAGTCGGAGCCCTGGTTGCAGGCATTATGCTTTCAATATCCCCTTACAGCTATGAAGTCAGCTCAAAACTAAGGCCATTAAGGGACTTTTTTATAATCTCATTCTTCATTTTATTGGGCGCGCAAATGATTGTCGGGAATTTAGCCGCTCTTTGGATTCCTGCTGTTGTTTTCTCGGTTTTCATACTTGTCGGAAATCCTTTAATTGTGATGATTTTAATGGGAATATTCGGGTACAGCAAAAACACGGGATTTATGGCAGGGCTTACTGTTGCGCAAATAAGTGAATTCTCTCTTATTCTGATTGCACTTGGAGTAAGAGTCGGACATCTTACAAATGAGATTCTTTCTCTTGTAACACTTGTTGGCTTGATTACAATTGCTGGCTCGACCTATATGATAATGTATTCTGAAAAAATTTATTCTCTATTGTCAAAATATCTGTCAGTTTTCGAGCGCAAAAAAACAAAGCGGGAAAAAGATGAAAACAAAGATTACGAATATATTTTACTCGGAGAAAACAGGATAGGATTTTCAATAATGAAGTCTTTTGTTAAACTGAGAAAAAATTACGTTGTGATTGATTTTAATCCAGAAAGAGTGAGAAGATTGAGCTCAAACAGAATAAACTGCATTTACGGAGATGTATCAAATGCAGATTTTATTGATAATCTTCGCGTGAAGAATTCAAAGTTGATTGTCTCAACAATTCCAGAAGCTGAGATAAATCTGATGCTAATTGAGAAAATACGCGCAAAAAACAGAAATGCTGTGATAATAACCACTGCAAGGCAGATTTCTGATGTCTATTCTTTATATAAAACAGGAGCAGATTATGTAATACTGCCGCATTTTCTAGGAGGAGAGTATACTGCAAAATTAATAGAAAAAGCAGATGGAAATAAAAAATATTATTCAATTGAAAAACAAAAGCAATTAAAAGATTTAAAAGAAAGATTAAAAGAGGGGCAGGAGCATCCGCATATAGAAAAATAACACTGCGAAGAATAATCGTCGGAGAAATATAAATTTTGAAAAGAATAAAACATAAAAATTAACTTATAACCAATAGTAAATAAAACGAAATATTTAAATACTCTATGGTTTTGTATTATTTAACATTGTTAAAAACAATGATAAAAAGAGGATGGTTAAAATAAAACAAAATTATGTTTTTGTCAGCGCTGTTTTTGCAGCATTATTTATTATATTTGTTGCAAGTTTTGCAGCTGCAGCAGTTACTATTGTCAGTCCGATAACAGGATTTAATGCTACTTCAAGGCAATTGCTTTTTATTAATATCACATTTGTAAATCTAACTGATGTTGTATTTAATAATGATGGTGCTGATCATTTGAATATTACTATCTATGTAAATTCAAGCGGGACAGGAGGAAATTTTGTTCAGGTAGCAAATTTATCTTATAATGGTACGAGTTTCGTTCAAGGACTTAATAATACCGGGAATCTCACTATTGTTAATTCTACAACAAACTTTGCTGCTTGGGGATATATTAATATAAGCAATACTGCACTTTTTCAAGATAACTGGACAATGATTAATGTTAGTATTACTAATTGGTCAGCAACAGTTGAATCTGCAAATAATAAAACATTCAAAATTGACAGCACAGTACCCTTAATTAACTCTGCGAATATTACTTCTCCTGTTACCTTATATAATTATTCAAATGCAAATACAGGATACTTATTACTAAATGTTTCAATTCATGATGCTCGCGGACTTTCAAAAATAGAAACAGTATTTTTTAATATAACTAATTCAACAGGAGCACAGCATAACTCGACTATACTTTATGCTTCAAATCCTGCAGGAGAATACTGGAATATATCTATAAATACCTCTGCATGGGCTGATGGGAGGTATAACATAACTGTATGGGCGAATGATACAGGAGGCAATCTTAATAATACTGGGGCAGTATTAAATTTTATACTTGATAATACAGGACCAACAGGAAGTGTAAGTTGCACCCCGAATCCAGTTAACCAAGATGATACAGCTACATGCACATGCAGTGCAAGTGATAGTGTTGCAGGACTAAACTCAACATCTATAACTGCAAGTCCTTCAACTTCAAATACAGGAACTTACAACTCAGTATGCACGGCTTATGACATTGCAGGAAATATAGTAACTATTACAGGAACTTATACTGTAGAAGGAGTTGGAAGTAGTACAGGGGGAAGTAGTGGAGGTAGTGGTGGAAGCACAACTACAACTCCTACAATTGCAGCAGGAAGCACAGTTTCAGTAACTGAAACTCAAGTTTCGAGTGGATATAGTGCAAATTTCAATGAAAATTCTAAGATAAGTGTTTCAATAAAGCCATCGGGAGCAACAGTATCTGAAGCGCATACAGTTGCTGTAACAGCAATAACAACAAATAAAGTCACAATTACAATATCTTCAGACCCAATAACTCTTGACTTGAGTACTGGAGAAACAAAAAAAGTTGATATAAATAATGATGGAACATATGACTTATCAGTAAAACTTAATAGCATTGCAAATGGAAAGGCAGATGTTACAGTTAAAAAGATTTCAGAAAGTATTGGTGCTGGAGAGACTGGAGCAGTAAGCAATGGAACAACTGAAGATGAAGGAACACCAGAAACAGGTGCTGAAGGAACAAGTAGCACAACCCTATGGACAATAGTTGGGATAATTGCAGTTATAATCCTTATTGGTTTAATTGCTTATTTGATGAAAGCAAAGAAAGGCAGAAGATAATTTCTTTTTTAATAAGTTTATAATAAATCCTTGAAGGTATTAATTATTGCATGAACCGCCAAATTTCTTTTTTAAAATCCTAAAAATCTATTTTAATCAGCAGTATTTTTTAATGTTAAATAATGCAAGGATATTAACCTTTTCAAAGAATAAAAAATAACGCCGTCGCCCGGAATCGAACCGGGAAAGCCCGGAGGCAACCTGCTCTCAAGGCAGGCGGAGTACCATTGTCCCACGACGGCAAATGTTCTATGATATTAACTAATAAATAAGAAGTATCACTTTTAAATGTTTTTACCCCTATTTTACAAACTCCACATTTTCTAAACCTTCAAATTCTTTATCTCCTGTTAAAAATTTTATATTCAATCTTAAAGAAACAGCATAGCCAATACAATCTGTCATTGACCTTTTAGGATTTTGTTTTTTAATTTCTGAAGCATTGATTATGTCTTCATTACTAAAATCAACAGCACTTTCTGAAAAATTTTCTAATAATTCTCCAGCTTTTTCTTTTCCTTTTTCTTTTAGAATTCCATAATGAATTTCAAAAAGATTTAATTTTGTCAAAATCATTAAACTTCTCCTATATAACTCATAACCTGGATTTCCTTCAAGCATCTCAAAAACAGCATAGCTATCAAAAAAATAAGTTTCATCAACCATTTTAATTATATATCACACTCTTTCTTTAATTTCCTGACTATTTCCTTGACAGGTCTTTTGAATTTAACACTCCCGAACAATTCTTCAAAAGGAGATTTTTTAACAAGTTTTAAAGTCACTTCTCTGTTTTCTTTTAGGTTTTCTTCTTTAATAACATTAAGAGGAATAACTATTCCCAAAGAATTTCCCCATTTTCTTGTTACTGATTTAAATATTTGTTCCATTTTGAAATACTTGAACTGCTTAATGTCTGATTGTATTTTAAAATCCAGAAACCTGATTCGTAATGTCAAGAACCACTATTCAAAGAGGGGTAGCATGTAAATCCTCCCTTGGTTCTTGAGCACACTCAGAATTCCGCGAGTGGTTCAAACCACTTGTCACAGACGAGTGGAATTCTGATGTTTAAAGGTTTCTTGATATAATTATACAGATAATTATCCTATTTAAACTTTTCTATGATTAAAATATTAGAAAGAATAACAGATTTAATAGTGTTATAACTATAAATTGGTTTGTCCTCTAAAACAAACTAAAAAATTATCCGAAAAGCGAGGACAAACCTTCTGCTGCTTCTGAAGCTTTTTCTTCTTTCTTGTCTTCTTTTGCTTCTGGTGCTTTTGCAGGCACAGCAGATGCTGGCGTTGCAGTAAATGCAACTGCACTCTCAAGTTCTTTATCAATGTCTACGTCTTTAAGAGTTGCCACAAGCAGTTTGATTTTTCCTTCATCAACCTGTGCGCCTGTTGCAGATATAACCTTTTTAAGGTTATGCTCATCTACTTTCTGGCCAAGCTTATGCAACAGAAGCGCTGCATATATGTATTCCATTATTTAATCCTCCTTGAATGTGAATTATTGTCCATTTTTTTCTCCTAAATCTGCCGAATTTGTCTCTTCTAATTTTATAAATGAATTTAATGCTCTTTCATGGCTTGCTGCTTTTGCAAAAAGCATTGAAAGAGTTTCTTTTGAAAGATAATTTAAAGAAACTGCAAATGTCCTTGATTTAGCAAACATACTCTTTATCAGCTCAATAGTTGCCAATTTATCCATTGTAAGCTCTGTAAATATACTTTTTGAATTTGAATCATAAGCAACAAGAGGAATAAAGCCAACATAAAAAGGCATAATGTTGAGCTTTCCCATAACACTTGCAGCGCCCTCGCTGATAATCTGCCCCTTTTTCACAATAACTTTTGGGTTTCTTATCTCTATTTTCCCATCTTTTACTTGTACTTGAAGCCCGAGTGCACCAAGTTCACTTACAGCTGGGCCTGCTGGAAGGTCTGTCGGGCCTGCTTCAACTTCGATGTCTATATTTGATTCCTGCCCTGCTTTTGCCTTTACAGAGCTTTTTGAATCACTCAAAGTAGCAGAGAGCTCGAACGCATCAATATTTGAAGAGATAAATGCAATATCTTCTTTAATAAAATCTTTTAATAATAAAATGTTCTCTTTTTTTGATTCTTCAATTGCTTTTGAAAGCATTCTTTTTTTGACAACTTTTATCTCTGACCTGTCTGAAAGCGATTTTTTTATTTTCTGGAAATTTTTCGCAGGAAGCCCTTTTATTGATGCAAACATTATTGTGCTGTTTGAATCGATTAATTTTGCAAGTTCTTTTACTGCCTTGATTTTTGATTCAGGAACTTTTCTTTTTTCGGTTTTTTGCTCTTTCGCTACTTTTGATTTTTTTAAAGATGCCATTTTAAATTTTAAATTTCAAGTTTTATCGGACGGCTCATTGTAAGTTTAATCATAATTGAACGGACATTTTCCTTTTTATTCGGAAGCTCGTTGATTATTGAGGCAACTGCAGAATGAATATTTTCCGAGATTTCCATGTCAGACATTGCAATCTGGCCTATGGGTATTTTTATCGATGGTTCTTTTGGCTGTATTCGCGCAATATATTTAATTTTATCCACTAATTTTTTAATTTCTTCTTCTGAATCTGAAAGCACAATTCCTAATTTAGGCGACGGCATTTTTCCAGCAGGGCCTAAAACTCTTCCAAATGAAGTGGCTACTGCAGGCATATTCTGCGCAGATGAAATAAAAAAATCATATTTTTTTATTAGTGGTTTCATCTGTTTTTTATCTTTGTATTTAGAAAAAGAAATTTTTGGAATAGTATCTATAATGGAACTTTTTGATTCTATGAAACCGCATACTTTTCTTTCTTTCACTTTATTCGGCAGAGTTATGATAAAATTAAGCGGAGTTTTTTTAACATCAAACTTTTTAAGATTTACAATTAAATCAATTGTCTGGTTGAACTTTCTTTCTTCTGATTTTTTCAGTTCGCTTACTGCTTTTTCAACAGGAAATTGCTCCATTTTATCTCCTTCAGGAAAATTATCTCCTGATTTATCTGCTGTCTTCTACCTATGCGCCTGTGCGCAGAATATGCACTTCAAGCGATGTAGTACGATATTATTGTGTATGAAATGGGGTTTTTAAAGCTGTTGATTTTCGATTTTGTCAAGCAAACTTCAGATGAAAACCATTTTTAAACATGGTAAAGATTATAAAGAAGAAAATGATATCAATTTAGGGGTAAATATGGCAAATAAATGTATAAAAATAAATGTAAAACCTTATATTAGGCGAAATGGATTGTTTACAACAAAGGTTAAGGGTTTTACTAAAAAGATATGTAACTCTAAAAAGGGCCCCTCTTCTCAGAGGATAGTTGCCAAGAAGAAGTATGGATTTTGGTATAATCTCTAATATTCTTATCGCATTCTTTGGATTTTTACTAACCGGTGTATCTATATTCCTATCTCATAAAGCTATAAAATCAAATCAATTAATTGAGCAAAATAATCTATTCTGTGAGTTATACAAAGAAGAGAGATACATTTCTGATAGAATAAGGGAATATAACAAATCTTTTAACAAAGCTAAGAAAGGAGAAGAAAAGATTGAAGTTATTATTCAATCAGATAAAATACTATTTGACTTTTATGAGTATGTTGCTTTACTAATTCAACAGAAGGCTATTGATACTATAATGTTTGTTGAGTATTTTAATCTTAGAATTAAGGATGCATATGACCTTTTTATGGAATCACTCTTATTTGAAAACTCTGGAGATAGATTCTTTAATTATCGTAATCTTTCTTTATTGTTTAATAATTTTGGTTTGAGTATTAAAGAGAAGACAACTGAATAAGTCCTAACCCCTATTCTATACCAAACATAGATTTTTTGTAACACATTATTATAATGAATTTAATTGATTTGAGAAGTTTTAATTCTATATGTAACCCTCTCTATATTATTTTGATACAAACAATCCATTTCCACACCGACACCACAAGCCCAACCAGCCCATTCTTGGAGATTATAATCTTCCCAAGATTTAGAATTGTAAATATACTTATAATCTGACCAATAGTCTCCTATTGATAGATTTCCAGAACATAGATTACTTTCTCCTAAAAAATCTTCTTTACTACCATTAACTACCTTATATTCTCCAATTAAGAAACATTCTTCCCCATCTCCTCCATAATTTCTGAATTTACATTTAATTGCGTTTGTAGGGGAATTAGCAGTATCTGGATTTTGTGAAAAAGAGCATGCAATTTCTATATTTGGACTTTCTTTTACATTATTCTTGGTACTTAAATTGTTTAAGGAGAATATTAGAACAAGAATAACCACAATACCAATAACTATTCCTAAAATTAAATTTCTTGTGTTTTTCATAGGTTATTTAAGAAGAGATTACTTAAAAATCTACCGATTGTACTTATTTATTTCTCTTTCTAAACATCCAGATTTTACACCACCACATAGACAAAACATATAAAATAGCGAATGTGATAATTGTCCAGAATACTTCTGAATACCAAGTCCCAGTGGTCGTTTTTATTGAAATAGATATTGCCACAATACATCCTCCAATTATCCCTGCCAAGACAGAATATCTAAATTTCTTAAAATTCTCTTCATCATACTCATTTTTCATAAATTATCCCGGGATTTCGCCTTTATAAAAATTATTGCCCTGCCTTCTCAAGCTCTGCCAAATAATCCTTTATTCTCTCAACGCTCGGCGCAATAAGGAACTTTTCAATTTTATCCTTGAATATTGAATGAAGTGATTCAAATTCTGACAAGGAATATAGATTATTCTGCTTTTCCACTATCATCATATCACGCAGGCGCTTTAGCTGACGCCTTATATTGGATTCTGCAAGCCCTTTTAATTCCAGATTATTCTGCTTTCTCAAAGTTTCCACTTTCTCAATTATCTGCGAAGAGTCAAGTTTCACCTTGTTTTTGGACTCTTCATTAAGTACCATAAGGATATCAATTATAACATCTCTTCCGTCGCCTGGCTGCAAAAGCCCAAGTGAAAGGCATATTTTCCTTATAAGCTGCCTTTTATCTAAGTTATACGGGCGTTCATACTTCCTGAGAATAATTTCACTTATTGGAGATTCCTTAACCATTTCTCACCATTTTCTCGCCATATTTTTTATTTTATTTAATTTTTATTATATATTAATTGAGATATAAAAACTTATAAATGTAATGGTTATAACTTATTTATGGAATTTATAGGACTTTTAAGCTCAGGAAAAGGAACATGGGCGCAGATATCAGGACTTGTAAAGCAAGGAGAGTGGGACAAAATAATTCTTCTTGGAGATGAATTTGCAAGCGGATTTTCAACAGAAAAACCCTCAGAGTTTATTAAAATAGATACTAATAAAAAACTTGTTGAACTGAAAAAAGAAATTCTTGAGAAACTTAAGGGGAAAATTAACGGAACAGAAGTTGCACTTTCAATTGCCTCTGGAACAGGAAAAGAGCACATGGCGCTTATTTCTGCGCTGTTATCACTGCCTGCAGGAATAAGATTTGTCGCGCTTACAAAAGACGGAATTGTTTATTTGTAAAAGATTACTTGAATTAATATTGGCTCGCTCGGCTTCGCCTCGCTCGCCTGATGAATTTGCTTCGCTTCGCTCAGTTTTATTTTTTTCAAATCTGCTAATTGGGTTATACATTGGAATTTATATAATTTAATTAAACATTGAATAAATTTAATAAAGATAAAATAAAAACACCCATTAACAAACTTAAAATAAGGAAAAAGAATGGGATGTTAGAAAAATAAAATAATCTTTTGGAGTTCAGACCACAAGAAAAAACCATCTTGCGAGAAGAACTAAAAATGCTCCCAAGATTATATAATTTGAACATTTAAAAATGAACTTCGCGATGTTCTCTGATTTTGTAATTCCAAGAATTGTCAAATAGAAGAATCTTCCTCCGTCAAGAATTGCAACAGGAAGCATATTAAACAAGGCAATGAAAAGATTGATTAAAGCCATCCACCAGAAAAAATCCCTGAATAAAACTGCAGTATCTGAATTGTTTATCGGCTCGTACAGAGTATTTTTGTCTTTGTAAAATCCGAAAAGGTCATTTGAGCTGTCATAAAATGAAATTCCTATGAACGGCGCGCCTGTAACTGGATTTTTTTTAAATGCAATATTAAAATCTTCAGAAATCCCATTTTTTTTGACTGTAATAGAAACTCTGTCTCCGACAGAATATTTTGCCAGCTCTTCTGAAAGAGAATCATAATTTTTAACCGGAATATTGTTTATGCTTGTAATTGCTGCAGGACTTATTGGATTAACTTCTGGAAATCCGGCTTTTATCGACGGAGAATCAATAAACGCCTCTGCAAGCCCGGACGAAACAAAAGAGTTCTTTAAATTTTCGGCAGGCAGGAAAAATAAATTATTTTGTATTGAAACTGATGTTAAATTTAATCTTCCTATTTTAGAATCTGTAATCGTTTTATCATCTATCAATGAAATCAATTCCTGTGAAGACATGCCGGAAACATTGTATCCATTAATAGAATCAATCTGTGATACATTGATTGCCACAACAGGATACATATTAAAAACTGCGCCTGATGGAACAAAAAAAGAAGTAAATACAAATATCAGCAGTAGATAAGAAATTAATGCGAGAAGAAGATTTGCAAAAACTCCTGCTGACAAAACAGACATCTGGGCTCTTTTGCTTTTTGTATTCATCTGCTTTTCATCCTGCTCAACAAAAGCTCCGGGAAATATAAGGAAGAATGCAAAGCCAGTTGATTTTATTTTTATTTTATGAAGAACCATATAGATTCCATGCGAAAATTCATGGACAAACATTGTAAGCCCGACGATAATTATAAAATAACTAAAATAAAAAGGCGGAAATAAGCTCTCTATATTAAACACTTTTGTAAAATATGGAAAAATAGGGGTTATTGGCGGAACTTTTATAACATTCACTATCTGGGGAAATTTAAAATAAGCATAAACTATTGTTCCTATTAGATAGACAATAGAAATCATAAGGATATATCCTGCGAAGATGGCAATATAGCTTATAACATTAAGGGGTTTTGCAAATTTTCCTCCAATATAATTCATAAGTTTTATCCCCCATTTTGTCCTGTAAAGAAACATAATTCCTTCTCTATCCACTCTTTTTCTTTTAACTATCAAGAAAACAGCCAATGCTATTGAGAATAGAATTAATAATGCTATATCATAAAACATAAAATCTTGTCCGAATAACATTTTCACCTTAATTTATCTTTCTGATTTATCCTTTTTTCGCTGCCCGAAATGCTTTTTTCTTGCATCTCCTGCATTGAACCTTACCCTCTAATATTTTTCTTGCTTGAACTCTTACCTTTGCTCCGCATCTTTTGCATAAAAAAGTGTTCTTGAACATTCTCGCCTGTGCTGCTGGAATTTTTGCCATTTTACATTTTCCTCTTTATTATTTTTTTTCCCTCTATATCCCAATATTCTGCCTGGTCTCCTTCACTCAATGGTTCATCAAGCTCTTCTGGAAGAGGCATATCAAATGATTCAAAACTCTCCATATCCATCACACTTGCCTTTTTGCCTGAAATCGAAAGAATTTGCGCTTTCTTTTTTATTATCATAGGAACTTCAAATCTCTCGTGTCCTGGCTTTACAAGAACTCTTTTTTTTCCGTCAGTTATTCCAATTGCTTCCATTCTTACTTTAGCATGTCCGTGCTTGCCCGTCTTACTAACATCATAACTTCTTACAGTGCACGCCTCTCCTTCAATCATAACAACTGTGCCGTTCCTGATTTCTGTGGCATCAATTAATTTATAAGCCATTATATGAATTAAGAAAATAGATTTATAAAGGTTGTCTTTGTTTTGTCTGTTTGATTTTTTCTCTAACTCTGCCATTCTTTTGATAATCTTCTTGGTTGTTTAATTGAGATTATTGTTTTTCATTGAAGTTTAGCTATTTAATTTGGCATTATGCAAATAAATAGAGATTATAGATTATAAGATTAAATGTATTAATAAGAAAGTTTAAATAACTAGTTTATGCTTTTATAAAAATGATAAGCAAAAACGATTTTATTGAATTGGAATTTACAGGAAGCGTCAAAGGCGGAGAAATTTTTGACACAAACATAAAAGAAGATGCAAAAAAATCAGGGCTTGAAATTGATGCAAAGCCGTTCATAATCTGCGTCGGGCAGGAAATGGTTATTCCTGGATTAGACAAAGCACTTGAAGAAAAGGAAATTGGAAAAGATTATAATGCAGAAGTTGAGCCAAAAGATGCGTTTAAAGAAAGAAGAAAAGAGCTGGTAAGATTAATTCCTATGAATGCATTTACTGAAAAAGAAATTCATCCTCGTGCAGGAATGATGCTAGCGCTTGATAATACCCTTGTAAAGGTTATAAGTGTTTCAGGAGGAAGAGTATTGTGTGATTTTAATAATCCTCTTGCAGGAAAAGTCGTAACTTATAAATTTAAAATAAAAAGAAAAGTTGATGACTTAAAAGAAAAATCAGAGGCAGTTGCAAAATACTTTCTTGGAAAAGAGGTTAAGCTGGAAATTGAAGAAAACAAAATAAATATTGAGTGTGAGGAATTTTTCAAACCCCTTATTGATATGATAAATTCAAAATTCAGAGATATTCTGAAAGCAGAGTTTGTGATAAAAAAAGGCGAAGAGAAAAAGGATGAAAAAGAAGAGAAAGAAGACGAAAAAGAGATGATAAACAATGTTTGAATAAAATCATCTAAGTAAATTAAAAGTAAAGCACCTATAATCTTTGCATTAAGAATTTAAATAAAATAGAAAGAAAAATAATTATTCGATTGGCTGGAGAAGTTTAAGATATTCTTCAAGTCTGCTGTTTAAATGATTATTGCCCTTTTCTGAAAAATTAGGATTTATCCAAAAACCATCAATAGTGTCTCTTTCTCTTTGTATTTTGTAAAATTCTGCTACTGGCACTCTGCTATCAAAGTTTGTCCAATCTCCTGTAAAGGGATTATAAGAAGGGATATAAAATTGTTTCTCTGATTTTTTGCCTCCAACAAAAACTTCACTATCATTATTAATATTATAACCATTGCGTATTAAGGCAGTTGTTAATTCATTTTTGCGGCTGTTGTGCCCTGCTATGCCTAATGAATATGTTCTTGAACCAGACACTTGTGTTATGTGTTTTGCCATGAAAACCAACAGAATTGGTGCTTTATAAAGTTATTTGATTTTGCTCGTTGCGGCTCGCCTGTTTATTCTGCAAATCTGCTAACCATTGGTACATTGGCTCTTTGTTATTTATTTATATCAAGATAAAATAGAAAAAGCACCAATAATCAAACATAAGATAAGGGAAAGTTATGGGAGGTTAGCAAAATAATTAAAATAAGTATTTATGCTCGCTCACCTTCTGTTCGCTCGCCTTACTTAAGATGGTGCGCTTCGCGCCTGTTCTATTTTGCAAATTCTTAATCCGCTTGATACATCTATTTTTATATGCTTTATTTATATGTTTTAATTTATATTTAATGTAAAATAAGGAAAAAGAGAATTGAAATGGCGTAAAATAAGGAAAAAGAATGAGATGTCAGCAGAATATTCAGATTATCTCGCTCACACTTGTTTAATTTCTTCTTCAATTAACCACTCTGTCCAACGCAATAAAACTTATAAATCGCCTGAAATTAAGTTTAACATGGCTGAAATTTTTAAAAGAGAGGGTGCAACAATGGACGATGAGCTTCTTGCAATTGATAGAGAGCTTGAAGAGCTTATACAGAAGCAAAATGCAAAAATAAAAGTTGTAGGTGTTGGAGGAGCTGGCAATAACACGCTTAGCAGAATGCACGAAATAGGAATAAAAGGTGGAGAGACAATTGCAATAAATACTGATGCACAAGACTTACTTTATGCCAATGCTGATAAAAAGATACTTATTGGAAGAGAATTGACAAGAGGGCTTGGAGCAGGGAGCAATCCGAGAATAGGAGAAGAAGCTGCAAAAGAAACAGAGGCAGAGATAAAGAAAAAACTTGAAGGAGCAGATATGGTTTTTATTACTTGTGGATTAGGCGGAGGAACAGGAACAGGCGCTGCGCCTGTTGTTGCAGAGATTGCAAAAAAGCAAGGTGCTCTTGTGATTGGAGTTGTAACAGTTCCTTTTACAATAGAAGGCGCAAAAAGAATTGAAAATGCAATGGCAGGACTTGAAAAAATGGAAAGTATTGTTGATACTTTAATTGTAATTCCAAATGATAAACTTCTTGAAATAGTTCCTGATTTGCCTTTGCAAACAGCTTTCAAAGTTGCAGACGAAATACTAACAAATGCTGTAAAAGGAACTGCAGAGCTTGTTACAAAAGCAGGACTTGTTAATCTTGATTTTGCAGATGTAAAAACAATAATGGTTAATGGAGGAGTTTCTTTAATTGGAGTTGGAGAGTCAAATTCTGAAAAAAGAGCGGTTGAAGCAGTTGAAAGAGCGCTTAATAATCCGCTTTTAGATGTTGAAATTAATAATGCGCAGGGTGCTCTGATAAATATAATCGGGGGGCCTGACTTGAGTTTGGAGGAATCAAAACTGGTAATTGAAGAAATAGGAAAACATCTTGGAGAAAATGCGAGAATGATATGGGGCGCTCAAATCTCGCCTGATATGGAAAAAACAATAAGAGTAATGGTAATAATCACAGGAGTAAAAAGCCCGCAGATAACCGGATATGTGGAAAATATGTCAAAAGAAGAAAGGATGAAAGGCGAGCTGTCAAGCGAGCTCGGGATAAGGTTCGTGAGGGGGAATTAATTATTTTGTAAAAATTTCGCAGAGTTTGTTTTGGACTTGATTTATTTTTTCTTGGTTAAGTTTTCCAGCTTCGTAGTTAATCTTAGATTTATGAATAGTAAATAAAATAGATGGTCTGATAAAGCTATCCCTAGAAATTCCGCCGGATTGAAAATCTTTAATTTTCAAATCTAATAAATCAGGATCTGATCTTGGTTTTCCAGTTATTTGTGCCAGAATAACATTATCACCTTTTAAGTTCGCAACAACCAAACTTGGTCTTTTCTTAAAAATATTTGAATCAGAAAAAGGAAATTGAAAAATGACAACCTCTCCTTTTTCAAATTTTACAAATCTTTCCATGCTTCATCTTCCTCTTTTGTATTCCATGCTTCAGCTAAAACTTCCTCACTTGCAAGCATGGACATCATTGCATCACTCATTTTTTTCATTGGTCTTAATTCAACCCTATTAGTATAAACAACGATGCTTACCTTTGCTCCTTCCTTAAACCCAGCGAGAGTTCTTGCTACATTTGGAATACAAATCTGCCCTTTGCTTGTTATTGTTGCTGTCCTTATATCTTTTATTTCTTCCATTTGTAAATCTTCTTAATAATAAGAAAAGTAAGAAGTAATATATAAATGTTTTTGTTTTATAAAGGAGATATTAGTAATCCTGATAAAATTCTGTCTATTTAAAGAATAAAATAACTATATACTACCAATACATTTTTAAAATGTATTGTATAGAATAGAAACATTTATAAATACATATATCGCCTGTATTTTAATATGTTTGGGAAAACAAATAAGACAGACAAGAGAATAACCAAAGAAGAAAGGTTTAAGAAAGTAGCAAGTCGCAGAGTTCAAGAAATTTTAAATAAAATGCGACTTCTTAAAAATTGTGCAAATAAAGGTAATTATTCTTATAATGAAGAACAAATAAATAAAATTATCTCCACTATTGATAATGAATGGAAAAAAGTAAAATCTGAATTTAACAATTCAAAACCAAAAAAGGAGTTTAGCTTATGAATATCGATCAACTTTTTTTAAGAGCAATTTATAAGTTTTTAGAGGATAATAGTCAGAAGATAATACAATGGGAAGATGTAGTTAAATCTTGTTTTGAGATGTTTCCAGAAACATTTAGTTTTGAAAAATATAAAGAATGGCCAGATACTTGGAAAATTCACAATTGTATGTGGAGATGTAGAAACCAAAGACAATGGATAAATGGAGATGCTAAAGTTGGAATTTCTTTAACCCAAATCGGCAAAACCATGGGTTCTGTAAAGATAGAAGATAAAAGGTATAATGATATCCAGGAAAGGAAAATCGGTCCTGGAATGGACCCAAAAATGATTAAGTTTGTTAGAGAAAGTTTATTATATAAAAAATATCAAAAAGAAAAAGGATTGTTTAGCCCTTCTGAATCTGAAATTAGGAGTTTATTAAAAACTACTATGGAAACAGATTTTAAGACCCTTAAAAGAAATATGGAGTATCTGAAGAAAGTTATTAAAGATTATCAAGAAAATGATTTAATAGATTTTACTGAAATGATAGATAAAAAGATAAAGGAGTTAGAAGAAGATGAGCAAAGCTGAAGAAATGCCCATGGATAAGAGTAGGGCTATTGCAATTCTTGCTCGTTCAACTGTTAAAAGTTGGATTGAGCCGGTTGTAGAATTAGTTACTAATTGCGATGATGCTTACAAGATATTAGAAAATTCTAAAAAAGTTTGTTCTGGTAATATCAAAGTTTCTGTTTCTAGAAAAAAGGCGGAGAATGGACATCTTTAGAAGTTTATGATGAAGCGGGAGGGATGGATAGACAAAAAATAGAGCTCGCAACAACTTTTTTTGCAGATGCAAGTGAATATAAAAAGAATAAAAATGTTAGGGGATATTTTGGAAGGGGGTTAAAAGAGACTATTATTGCCTTGGGAATTGGCGAGATAATTACAATTAAGGATAATAAACTGAATAGAATAAAAATATGGTTTGACAAAGATAAAAAAAAGGTTTTTAGAGATTTTATTGTTGAAGATGAGAAAGTTAATGAAACAATAAGAGAAGAATATGGGATTAAGAAAGATGGGACATTCGTTAAGGTATCTATTACAAACGAAGAAATAAAAATTCCAGAATTAGAAACTTTAAGAACTCAATTAAAAAATCATATCTGTTTAAGGGACATTTTATCTTCTAAAAAAAGAAAAGTTCTTCTTCAATTTTGTGATATGAAAAGGTCAAGTAAACATCAAGAAGAAATATCTTTTGAATCATTAAAGGGGGAAGAAGTTTTAAACAAACCCCTGAAAGTTCCAGGTTTTAATAATTCTGCCATTTTAAGAGTTTATGAAACTAAAGAAACTTTACCACAATATAAAAAATATTCTCCTTTTAATCTTACTGGAATTTTAATAAAAACGCCAGGTGCCATTTTAGATAACCAGCTTTTTAAATTTGAGAATGACCCCGCTTCTTATTATTTTTATGGAGAATTAATTTCGGAAGAAATTGATAAAATCTTGCGTTCGGGAGAAACTTCTATTTTAAATCCTAGTCGTTCAGGAATTGAATGGGGGCATAGATATGCTCAAATTCTAATGAAGTCTATAGAAAGAGAATTAGAACCTCTTATTGAGGAAAAAAAGAAGGAGTTAGCAAAAAACAAGCATATAGAAGTAAATGAGAATAGTAAAAAACTTCTCAAGGAGTTATCTAAATTATTTAATCAGATTTATGAAGAAGAATTAGAAGAGGGAGATATAGATATAAATGTCGAAGATATTTTTGAAGAAGATGCTTTTATTAGACCAAAATCTCCAAATCTTCCACCAAGAAAACCAAGAACTTTATGTTTATATGCAAATGAGAATATTATTAAATCTGAAGGAGAACAAGCAATTATAACCTCTCAGAAAAATAAGATTTATATCATTGATCCAAAAATTTATTTAGAAAAACACCCCAAATATTCTAGTATGTTTTGGGCTAAATTCAAAGTAGAGGGATTAAATTTAGGTGATGAAGATATAATTGAAGCAAGAATTGGCAAAAGTTTAGTTTTTTGTGATGTTCGTGTTAAAGAAATGGGACATATAGGAAAGAACCCCCAGCCACAAAAAAAAGGTGGCATCACTGGATTTAATCCAAATTCAGACCCAAACCCTATGCAAAGAGCATATCATAATCAGAAAACTGGAAAGATTGAGATATTTATTCAATTTCCGGGTGTAGCAAGATATTTAGGTGAATCTTTGGAGAATGTGGAGACTGAAACTGGAAAGATGCTTTTATGTGAGATTGTCTGTGAAGCATTCTTTAAAAGAATCGCAGAAGAAAGAATAAAGAAGGGAAAAGAAACTCCTTTCGGAGATAGTATTATAGTCCATATGGCCCTTTATAGAAATACTGTAGATAACTTACAAAAAAAGTATATGAATAAAGTTTATTCTCTTGTTATGAATTGGGATTTTAATGAAGAAGAAAATCAAAATAAAATAAATTCAGGAGGTTAAAAAATGAAAAAAAAGACATTTATTTACAATTCTTATTTTTGGGCAATAATTTGGGCCATTTTTTGCTTTGTTTCTTGGTATAACAATTTAGGGCTAGGAACAACAGCAACATTAGGCGGAATTGCTTTAATGTTTGCATGGATGGCAGAACAAATAAGAATACAGGACTAAGTTTTAGCCCAATAATTCTTTTCTTTTTCTTCTTTTTTATTAATATCTTTCAATAACTTTTCCCTTATTCAATAACTTTTCCCTTATTCAATAACTTTTTATTTCCCTTTTTAGTTTATTCTTAATACCAATTAAAAGCATAAAAATCAAAATGCCAAGTGGATTAGGGATTTAAAAAAATAGATAAGCGAGCGGAGCGAGCCAATTATTTACTTAATCTTTCACTTTCTCTTTATAATTCTCAATCGCCTTTCTTAATGCCTGCGTGCCGAGTATTGAACAATGAAATTTAATTTCAGGCACTTCACCCAACTTTTTAACAATATCTTCTGGGTTTATTTTCATTGCCTGCTCTAAAGTTTTTCCTTTTGCGAGCTTGCACATAATCTCAGATGCTGTTATCGCGGCGATGCAATTATGCACAACGAATCCTCTAACAAGATAAGAATTGGGTTCAGATGAAACCTCAAAATTATAAACCTTTCCTCCATATTTTTCTTTTTCTATTTTTTTAATTGGAACTAAAAAATAGTTTCTTGTTGGGTGTACAAATTTATGCTTTCTATCTTTTTTGTATGAGACGATAAACAACTCTTGACCTCCCCTAATAATTCTACCACCAATATTACTCTCTTTTTGTATTCGTTTACGAATTGAGGCAAAAATTTTATTTCTTGCTAAAATCTCTTGAAGTTGTATTGCTAAGCTTTCTGATGAAGTAGCAAGGCGATACGTTGCCGTGTTGCCTTTTCTTCTAAAATAAAGATCTCCATCTCCATTTAAATAAGTTTCAATAATCTCTAATTGTCTTTTTGGGGGGAGTAACATAATTTCCTTTGATAATCTTTTTTTTGTAGCCAGTTTCCCTGCCTCTTTTAATATTTTTCTGACAAACTCACGTGAATTAACATAGACTTCTTCAACATTGGCTCTTACTCTTGATTTAGCTTCTTTTAATACAACATCTTCAATTAACTTTTTAACCTCTTCAATATATTCTTTTTCTTTTTTATTAAACGCAAAACCAATTGCACCACCCTTAGCACTTACGTAGCCCTCTGATAAGTAATAGCCTATTAGCCTTAAAAACGAGTTGGTATATTCTTTTTTGTTTATAACTTTTTTATTATATGAAAATACTAAATAATCTCCAGTTTCTAAATTTCCTGCTTCTGTATAATCAGGTTTAGTAGACATTAATTCATCATGGTTGACCATAAGCCAAGCACTTTTTGAGTATGCTTTCTTTGTTTTTTTAATACGTTTTCTTTTTATACATAAAATAGGATGTTCTGGTGTTACATAAAAAGCATTATACGGAGAAACAAAAGGGATAAATTTTAATAAATCTCCATGATAATCTCTTTTGAATATCTTTTTTATTGTGGTTTCATTTCCATTGCCATTGAGAACATTTTCTGATTCAGATAAATTAGATATTTCTTTCCATTTTCCCCTTAGATTCACTTTTTCTTGTGGGGGTAAACACCCATAGGTTTGAAATTTTATATCTTTAATCTTTTTTGTTTTTTTATCAACTTTCAAAAATATCTTCATAACGTCTCCACAGCGCATATTTCCCACCTGCCCAACTGCATCTGCGTTTTTTATTTCTCCTGAAAATTTAGGGTTATTGAATATCTGAAAAGTTTTTTTATTGTACATTTTTATTGAAGATAATTTAAGGGTTTTTAATTAAACAGCTCCGAATGGCGATATAAGGCGTAATTTTGAAATTATCCCCGGAAGCACTTTAAGTGCATATTCAATTTCTTCATCTGTTGTGAATCTGCTTAAAGTCAATCTTAAACTGCCATTCGCTTCCTGATGAGTAAGCCCTATTGCTGTCAAAACATAACTTGGAGCAAGATTTCTTTCAGAACATGCGCTTCCTGTTGAACTGCAAATGCCTTTCTGGTCTAAGTAACCGCCTATTGCCTCACCTTCAACACCTTTAAATGAAAAATTCGCATTGTTGCATAATCTCCTGTTTCCTGATGCTCCATTTAATTTTACTCCTGAAATTTTTAAAATGTTTTCAATAAGCTTGTCCCTTAGTTTTTCCATATGCTTTCTATGTTTTTTATCATTTGCAAGCTGAACTGCTTTTGCAAATCCGACAATTCCTGCAACATTTTCTGTTCCTGAACGAATTCCTGATTCCTGCCCTCCTCCGTGCTGCCAAGGAAGAATATTAACTCCTTTTCTTATGTATAATGCACCAACACCTTTTGGGCCGTGAATTTTATGAGAATTAAGTGTAACAAGAGAAAGATTGAATTTCTTTGCATCAAGCTCTGTTTTCGTATGACTTTGGCAGGCATCTGTATGAAAATAAACTTCGTGCCTTGCACATATTTTTCCAATTGATTCCAAATCCTGTATTGTGCCTATTTCATTATTACCATGAATAACTGAAATAAGAATTGTTTTTTCAGTTATTGATTTCTCAAGCTCTTTTAAATCTATAAATCCCTTGCTGTCTACATTTAGATAAGTTATTTTAAATCCATTTTCTTCAAGCCATTTGCAGGCATTGAGGACGCATTTATGCTCAATTTTTGTTGTAATAATATGGTTTCCTCTTTGTTTATTTGCAAATGCAATTCCTTTTATTGCAAGATTATTTGATTCTGTGCCACCTGATGTAAAGAATATTTCTTCTCTGCTGGCATTTATTGAATTTGCAATAATTTTTCTTGAGTTCTCAAGCGCATTTTTTGCTTCTCTGCCAAGGGTATGTGTAGAAGAAGCATTACCGTATTCTTTTGAAAAATAAGGGAGCATTGCTTTTACAACTTCTTCATCAACTCTTGTGGTTGCGCCATTATCTAAATAGATAATTTTTTGATTAAACACTTCTGAAAGCCATTTCTTAACCATAGTGAATTATATATTCTGGGATTATATAAATATTTCGCTGATGCCTGAGATTATTGGATTAAGAAGATATTGGCTCGCTCGGATTCGCCTCGCTCGCCTTTTTTTATTCTGCAAATCCTTAATCCGATTTATACATTGGAATCTATATCCGATAAGTGATTATTAGACAAAAATAAAACATTGATTATTAATATTAAATTGGTTAAGTCAATTTTCAAAAATTTAGATTATAATATCTTAATAGCCTCCCTGATGCCCTGCAATGTATTGAGAACAAACTTTAAATACACTTTAATTCTTTTAAACCCATGGACCTTGGAATCAGAAACTTTGTCAAAAAGTGTGTAAGAGTATGGCATGTGCTTAGAAAACCTTCAAAAGAAGAGTTTATGATGGTTGCAAAAGTATCTGCAATAGGAATAATGATAATCGGGCTGATAGGATTTGCAATAGCAATTTTGATGAAGCTTGCGCTGGGATAATAACAGAAAGATTAATAAACAATCCTTGTGCTTTGGAAAAATGATTTTTGTAATAAAAGTAACAACAAACAAAGAAGAAAAAGTAATGGATATGATAGCAGAGCATATGCCTAAAAAAGAGTTAAATGTTTATTCTGTTGCAAAACCGCTTGGATTAAGGGGCTATATTATTCTTGAATCAGAAAACAGAGAGAGTGCAGAAGAGGCATGTTTCGGACTTCCATATGTCAAAGGAATTATAGGCAAGACAATAGAATATGATGAAGTAAAAAATATGGTTGAGCCGAATATAACTGTCATGAATATAGAAAAAGAGGATATTGTAGAAATATTATCAGATCCCTTTAAAAAAGAAAAGGCAAGAGTGATAAGGGTTGATATGCAGAAAGGTGAAGTTGTTGTAAGTTTGCTTGGAGCAGTGGTTCAAATACCTGTTACAATCAAGCTTGAAAATGTTAAGGTGATAAGAAGAAGCACTGATAAAACAGAGGTGGAGGAATGATAGTCGGACTTCTTGTTGAAGGTGGAAGCATGGTGCCTGGACCGACACTTGCACAAAAGCTCGGCCCGCTTGGAATAAACATAGGAAAAGTAATTTCTGAGGTGAATAAAGCAACAGAAGGATTCAAAGGAATAAAAGTCCCTGTTGAGCTTGATATTAATACTTCAACAAAAAATTTTAAAATTACTGTAAAATCTCCTCCTGTACCAGAACTTATAAAAAAAGAAATTGGAGCAGAAAAAGGAAGCGGAGACCATAAAAATAATTGCGCTGGGAATATTGCAATTGAAAGAATTATCTCAATTGCAAAAATAAAAAAGCCTGAAATGCTTGAAAAAACTCTTAAAAGTGCTGTAAAAACAATTGTAGGAAGCTGTGTCAGTTTAGGAGTGCTTGTTGAAAGCAAATCGCCTGCAGAAGTGGAGAAAGAAATTGATGCAGGAAAATATGATAAAGAGATAATCTCAGAAAAAACAGAAGTTTCTGATGAGAAAAAGAAAGAACTGGATGATTATTTCAAATCACTTCAGTTAAAACAGCAGGCAGCTGCGCAGGCAATTAAAGCGCAGGAAGAAGCTAAAGAAACACAGAAAACCGAAGCAGGAGCAGAAGAAGCAAAGAAAGAAGAGCCGAAAAAAGAAGCTGGGAAAGAAGCAAAGAAAGAAGTGCCTAAAAAGGAAGCTGGGAAGAAAGAAATAGCGAAGAAGAAATAAATGTTGAAAATACTTTTTAATTTTTCTAACACGCCATTCTTTTCCCTTATTCAATATTTTTTTATTGGAATTTTATTATTTTTATTTTAATCTTTAGCATATCTTAAAGAGTATCAATTAAAAAGCAGAATAGCTAATGTATCAAGGGTTAACAATTTTGCAGAATAAAACAAGCACATAGTGCACTAATTCACTTCTTTAAATATCCCATAGCTTTGCCTTATTTCACATTTTTTCAATTTGCCTTTTTCTTTTTTGATATTAATTAAATTATCAAGCGCGCCTGCTACTCGCGATTGCACTCGTTGTATAAACCCCTTTAGCTCGTGCAATTGCTCGGGCGTGCTTCTAACAATATTTATAAATGCCCTGTTTATAGTTATTTTATTGGGGTTGTGGTGTAGCCTGGTTATCATTATAGGTTTGGGACCTGTCGACCCCGGTTCAAATCCGGGCAACCCCATATCAAAACATTTTAAAACTATCTTTTTGATACAATAGCAGAATTAAACAAAATTTAAAGCAACAAACCAAATGGTGCGAACAAAAAAAGTAAAAGCAAGTGGAAAGTTCGGAGCAGGCTATGGCACTAATGTAAGAGCAAAATTCGTCGCTGTTGAATCAAAGCAGAGAAAAAAACAAAAATGCCCTTTCTGCAGTAATCTTACTGCAAAAAGAAAATATGCAGGAATATGGCAGTGCAAAAAATGCGGGAAAACATTTGCAGGCGGAGCTTACTATCTTGAATAATTAAATAGCAAACCTTTAAATATAAATAACAATTTTATAAAAATATGGCAGAATACAAATGTTTCAAATGTGGGAAAAAAATCTCATCGAAAAAACTTGACAAGAGATTTACATGCCCTTTCTGCAATTCAAAAATATTCTACAAGCCAAGAAGCGCTGTAGCAAAAATAAAAACTGACTGAGCAAAATGCAAATAGACAAAGAAACCAATGAGAAAATGCAGGAATTGCAGATTCTTGAACAGAATTTTCAGGGAATTGCAATGCAAAAGCAGGCGCTTCAGATTGATGAAAGCGAATCAAAAACCGCACTTGAAGAGCTGGGTAAGGCAAAGGGAGAGGTTTTTCGCGTTTTAGGGCAGATAATGATAAAATCAGACAAGGAAACGCTTAAAAAAGAGCTTGAAGAAAGGCTTAAACTCGTTGGGATAAAATTAAAGACAGTTGAAAAGCACGAGCTTGAAATAAGGGAGGAAATTGAAAGAATTAGGGGCGAAATAATGGAAAAAATAAAGTAATATAGAAATCTTTATAAACCAGCCGAATTTAAATTTAATATGGTGTTCGATAAATTAAAAAAATTGGTGGGAGGAAATTCTTCTGAAGGAAGCGACTATTTTGAAGTTGATGTTGGACAAGAAGAAAAAAGGATGAAAGTCGGCGTAAGGCCTTTTGTTCTAAGAAAATTTGAAGATGTAAATGAGATACTTAATGCGCTAAGAGAGGGATATACTATAGCTATTATAGATATACAGGCATTGAGAAAAAAAGACATAATCGAGCTTAAAAGAGCTGTTTCAAAAATAAAGAAAACTACAGAGGCGCTTGAAGGCAATATAACTGGCTTTGGAGAGAATATTATAATTGCAACACCTTCATTTGCAGAGATAACAATACCAGAAAATCCAGTGCCTGCAATGGATGAGTCAAGAAGAACCGAGATGTATTAATCTTCTTCATAAGTTAATTTTAATTTAATATAAGGAACTATTTTTCTAACACCCCATAACTTTTCCTTATTTAACATCTTTTAATTGAAGTTTTATTCTTTTAATTAAAATCATCTGAAGAACCAAAGTATAAATGAATTAGAGATTTGCAGAATTAGATAAGTGAGCAGAGCGAACCAAAATAAGGCGAGCCCGAATGGCGAGCGAGTTTATTTTGCTAACAACCAACCATTCTTTTCCATTATTTAATATCTTTTCATTGAAGGTTTATTCTTTTAATCTTTAATAATTAAAATATTTAATATCTTTTCATCACAATAAACCTAATAAACTCTTAATCTAATTATTAATTATGGTTGTAGGAGAACAAGAATTATTTGATTTAAGAAGAGAACATTCAAAACACTTTAAAGATATTAAAGAATTTGAAGCATATTTAAGAAATCTTTTTGATGAAGAATGGAAGTTTCCGGTAGTTGTGGGAGCAAAAAGAAGTATAGAACTTGGTAATGAAGAAGAGCCTATGTTTGAAGGTGCATGGGAAGTTGGAAAATTAAGTCCTATAACACCCTCGGACAGATTAACTGTTGAAAATTATTCAGAGGCAATTAGAATTTTAGGACAACAAGAATACTCTAAAAGGTTTAGTGCATTTTTGCAATATCCTTCTATAGAATCTTTTAAGTATTGGGAGCCTGGACATAGTATTTTTGATGCTTGGGCAAATGAAATATCAGATACTATTATTCTGCAATCAATTAAATTAAGTTTATATTATGGCTCAATAGATTCTAACCCATATTCTGATAAAATAGGTTATAAAGCAGTTTCAGAATTAACTCCAACAAAATTAGAAGAATGCTGTGCAAAATTTGCAGGACCAAACAGAGAATATAGAAAATAAGAAGTGTATATTCTCTCTTATTCTAATAATTTAAAAACAGTTTTTTCAAGTTATTTCACGCTCGTCACAGAGAAAACTGTTTTCAGCGCAACGATTATTGTTGCAGGAATGAACATTGTGAGAAGTGCATTGAGAATCGTAACCATAAATCTCCCTACATCGCCTATGAATAATAATCTTTCCTGCCCGATTGAACTTACTATTACAACAGAAACAGTAGCCATAAGGAAAATTATTGCATCGCGGTAGTCATCATTGACACT
>Ga0208375_1000616_pt1 | contig 49315 bp, 75 predicted proteins | sample RifOxyD1_FD_184038 | JGI IMG/M metagenome (GOLD analysis project Ga0208375, IMG submission 184038) | Soil microbial communities from Rifle, Colorado - Rifle Oxygen_injection D1 (SPAdes) | ecosystem: Environmental > Terrestrial > Deep subsurface > Rock core/Sediment | place: Rifle, Colorado... | reverse complement strand
TTTTTTTTAGTCAAAAAAAACGAAAAAATCATAAACTGAATTATTTTTTGTTTAAATTTTTAAGCTTCCACCTTTTTTTGTTTTTTATCATATTTTCGTCTGCGGCGTTAATGCTTTCTATTATACTATCACTTACTAAGCATACGCCAACAGAAAATAGTGAATTTGTTTTTATTAAGTTTTTTGTATCTGAGAATAAAATAAATTCATCACCAGCATATCTTATTAAAATATCATTTTTTTCTACTGTAATTAAATTGACGATATTCTTTATATGTTTATCACCAGAAGTGTGTCCATTTTTATTCACCACTTTCAAATCGTTAATATCAATAAAATAAACATAATTTTTATTTATTTTATTGATATTTTTATAAAGCCAATTTCTATTTAACAATCCCGTAAGAGAATCGTGATAAGCTAAACGTTTTAATTTCTTAATTTCTCTAAAATATTTAAACATTATAGTAAAATTTTATTATGAACAGCTGTGTTAAACCCCATTAAATTACAATTACATCCACTTAAGCAATACTTGCTTATTAAAGTATAGTTATTGTTTAATGATTCTTTGATACTGATAAAAGATTCATACAAACCTAAATTTGCTACATTAATTTTATAGGGTTTGTAGTCATCTCTAAAGTTGTGTGAACAATTATGACAAGACCCATCTACATCAATTGTCATTTCAGATAATTGTATATAACAGGGAATGGTTTTGTTTTGCTCAAACCTTTCAGGGTTATGCTTAAAGTCAGATGGAGCATATAAATCTAATTGCTTATAAGAATATGTTTCATTATGTTTTTTAAAATGGTTCAAAACTTGAGGAATATGAAAAAGATACATATCTTCTATTTCTTTATCGGTAAAAGTTCTTAATGGATTATTTCCCTTATAATTGGAAAAATAAAGATTATGTACTTTAAAATTTTTTGTTGAAAAAATGACTAAATCAAGCATTTTTTTATAAGTGGTCTTGTCGAGAACAGCTGTAATGGACAGCATTTTGCCTATCATTTTTTCAGAATATATTTTAATGTTTTTAACAACCCTATTAAAACTATCTTTTGTTCCAGTAAGTTTATTTACTTCTTTTGCATTACAACTATCAAAAGATAATTTCAATTTATCTATATTGGTTGTATCAACTAAAATATAAGCATTAGTGTTGCTGGAAACTGAAAGGTTCAAAGATTTGGCATAAGCGCACAATTCCTCAAAATAAGGAACAATAGTTGGTTCTCCTCCAGTAAAATGGATTGTAGACCCATTTAAATCTGCATATTGTTTTACAATAGAAAATGCTAAATTTTTATCCATAGTTTTGCATTCTTTATTAAAATTCATATTGCAATAAGAACATCTAAAGTTACATTTTTCGGTTAAATGAACAGTTAATCTTTTTAGTGATGGTTTTTTTTCACCATTAAGGCTAATAATAGTCTCATTTACTCTAGGTTTAAAATCATCCCAGTAATTATCTGTTAATAGCTTTTTCATTACTTTTGTTCTTTTACAAATTTGTTTTAAAAAAAACGAAGGGGGTTGTAAAATAATCTGCGTACCTTGTAGTATCATCAAACATAAGGTCAATTCCATGTTCTTTGCAATATTCTCCTTTAGTTTTATTCCAAAGTGTTTTATCTATCCATGGGTTTTTACTGTCTGTATAAACTATTTTAGTTCCTGCTTTTGCATGGTGGTCAATTATAGAAAATAAATGAGTATAACTTATTCCACTATCTTCTATTTCTTTTAAAGCCACTTTGCCATATTCTGTGTTTGGGTCTAAGGATGAACCAGTTAGGATATGTATTTCATGATTGGCTTTTATAAACAATTTTGAAAATTCGGCAAAAAATGCTGGGCATTTGGTAATTACTCCATGTATATCAAGACCTATTTTCATTTTTCTGTGTTTTAAATCTCATTATATTATACGAAAATCTGTTAAAAAAGTTATTTCATATAATTTATAAGAAGTTTATAATTTTTTCTATTAGATAGAATTTTAAGTGTATCTTTTTTAATTTGTCTAATTCTTTCTCTAGTTAATTCAAGTTCCACTCCAATTTCATCAAGAGTTTTTTGGTGTTTTCCGTTTAGTCCATAATACATTTCCATTACTAAGCGGCTTTTTGGCGTGGTTTTATTTAAAATTCTTTTTACAACTTTTTGCAAGTCCTGTTCATCCATAGAAGCATCAGTTGCGTTGCTTGCAAAATCTATAATTACATCTTCAAGCGTAAATCCCTCAGCCTTTGGGTTGCTTGAAATGTCAGCATTAAGAGATTGAGAACCCTTTTCAATTAGAAGCATATTGGCCATATCATCGCATTTAATATCAAAATCTAAAGATTCAATAACTTCTTCTGATGTGGGTTTTCTGTGATGTTTTTGTTCAAATTTTTCTTGAGCTTTTTTAATTTTGGCTAATTGACTTATTTTATTGAGGGGTAATCGTATTGACCTAGCGTTTTCATTTAAATAACATAAAATTGATTGGCGAATCCACCATACTGCATAAGAAATAAATTTGCATCCTTTTGTTGAATCATATTTTCTTGCTGCTTTGATGAGGCCAAAGTTTCCCTCGCTTACTAAATCTTCTAGTGGGTAGCCATCTCCTTGATACTGTTTTGCTACGCTAATTACAAACCTTAAATTTCTTTCTATTAACTCTGTTTCTGCTTTTGTGTCTCCGTTTTTTATTTTTTCTGCTAACTCTACTTCTTCTGTTTGCGTTAAGCTTTTTCCTTTATTTAATTTTGATACTTCTTGAAGGTATCTTAAAAAAGACATCGAGTCTCTTCTGGTAATTTGTTGGGTTATTTTTAATGACTTCATGCTTATAAGGTTTTTTTGATTAAAAATTTAATTGATATGACCTAATACGATAAAAATTTAAAAAGGTTGCATGTTTTTAACAAAATAAAACCATTGATTGTTTTTTGTTTTTTTGACCGTATTATCAAAAAAAACAAAATCCATCATGATTTGTAACCATGATGGACTTTTTTGCAGTTTATACTTTCGCATAAACTGGTGCATTGCTGTAACTTAACTTAGCTAGAGCAGCTGCATCTTTAATGAAATTTTTGCCGTTTATTGCATTGATTTGATATTCTTTTTCTACTCTACTATACTGAAAGCTAATACAACACACCCCCATTTTTTAAAACAGTTTTTACTCTGTTTATTGTAACTAACTCTTTTTTAAGGAGTTGAAGTGGAAGTGGGGGATTCGACTCCCCGTATTTCAATACGTCTAATAAAAATCAAACGAACATCAATTCTTTTGTAAATATATGAAAATTTTATAAAATAGCAAGATTTAAAAGAACTTTTTTTGCTTATTACGATAAAAAATAAAAAAAAGTTATATATGTCTATTGATAAAGTTAGAAAAGTTTTGTAAATTTAAAAAATACTAGAGTATTTATAAAAAAAAGACATGAGAATACTAAAAATTAAAAAAAACGGTAAACTTTTTGTAGATGAGCTAGATGATGAAAATACCAAGTCTAAAAAAGTTAATAGTATTAAAGAATATTTAGCCTGTGAAGTTGAATTTGAGAGCGGCTTAACTTTTGGGACTTTGTTTAAAGTAATTCTTAAAGAAGCTGATTTTTTTGATACAGTTTTTTCTGAGGAATTAAATGGAATGTCTTTAAAAAGTTTTGGTAAAAAAATAAACGAAAAACCAAAATTTTTTAATGATGATTTTACCATAGAATATTTAGAAATATCAAAAATATTTGAACTTTTTGCTTTTGAAAAAGGAAGTACCGTAGATTTATTTCCTGTTTTTATAGGAATAGGAAAAACAAAAGACGGGCTTGAAATTTTTATTCCATTAAGTTTTTATTTTATTAACGAATTGAAAGATTTAGAAATAGTTCCAAATAAATTGGTTGAAGTTTACCGAGAAATGCGACTTGATACTTCAGAAGAAGACGATGAATACGATGATGAGATTGATGAAAATAACGAAATTGAAAATGAAGGAAATGAAGAAAATGTTGGTTTGGTGCCTTTTTTTGAGGCAGCTACGAGAATTACTTTATACGAAGCTATTCAATGTATTCTTTATGAACTGACTTATCATAAAGATGATGAAGATAAGATTGAAATAAGAAAAAATCAAAAAAATGAACAATCAATTAAACATAAAATTGATATTCTAGAAATGCTTCTTAAAAAGCATATAGAAAGCGAAGAATATGAAAAGGCAGCTGGAGTAAAAAGAGAATTAGAAAGATTAAAAGCTGCATCTAACCCATGTAAAAATTAAAAAATAATCCTCATTTCTAAGGGGATTTTTGTTATATCAAATTTTTGTTGTATATTTGCATTCTAAAAACTAAATTATGAAACTAGAAGCATTTAAAGAATTTGTATTGTTGTTAAAAAAAGATTCAGAAAGAGACAACAAACTTTACAAACTTGGGTTTGATATAATTAATCTTAAAGATGAATTACAAGGAGTCATAACTATTTTATTAAAAGCACACTATTCAGAAGATGGCTATGAAATGATTAGCTGGTGGATTTGGGAAGATTCCGAAAAATTTTTATATAATGAAGCGGGAGAAAAAACTAATGACTTAACAGAAATTGAAGCAATTTGGAAACATGTTGAAGAAATTAGAAAATCTCCAGACTTCAAAGACTATGTTCCAAAAATTTATAAAAAAAGAACAAAAAAGCAATTAGCAAAGCTTTTTGAAAACATGTTTCATACAAATCAATAACTTTTTATATTTTTTTTCGTATAAAATAATATGGAAGACCGTGAACTAATTAATAAGTGTTTAAAGTGCAATGGAAAAGCTCAGCACGAATTATTTAAAAGATTTAGTGGTAAATTTCTTGGGGTTTTAGTTCGCTATACCAAGGACAAGGCAGAGGCGAAAGATGTTTTACAAGAAGGTTTTATAAAACTTTTTGGTAATTTACACAAATATAATAATGCTGGCAGTTTTGATGGTTGGGCTAGACGCATAATGGTAAATTGTGCATTAGACCACATAAAGCACAAAAAGGATTTTATACTTTCTTTTTCTGAAGTTTCAGACCAAACAAATGTTCCAGAAGATGAAATAAGTTATGAGCGATTAAAGGGAATTCCGACTGAAGCTGTTCTTCGATTGATTCAACAACTTCCTCCTGCATATAAAGCTGTTTTTTGCATGAAAGCAGTTGATGGGTTTTCTCACCAAGAAATTGCAGAGAAACTTGGAGTTTGTGAAGGAACATCAAAATCTAATTATTTTAAAGCTAGAAACAAATTAAAAATTTTATTAAAAGATTATTATGAAAGAGGAATTGAACATAGAATTATATCTTAAAGTTTGTAAGGTACGTAGAGAAAGAGGTTTGCCTGTTGATGAAACATGTGAAAAGCTTGCTCAAAAAAGCGTAGCTAAACAACTTTACAACAATGTTAAGCATGATGAAATGTTGCTTACATTTTTTACTGAAGCTGGACGTGAGGAATTAATGCAGTACATTAAACAAAAATATCATGAACCTAAAAGTGTTCGGAACTAGGGGCTCTGTTCCTATTTCAAACAAAGATTCAATAGAGTTTGGTGGAAATACAACCTGTATAAGAATTTTTGATGATAGTATTCCAGAAAAGATGGCATTGATTCTTGATGCTGGGAGTGGATTTCTTCCTATGGGTCAAGAAATTATAAAAAACAATATTCGAGAAGAAATATCAATACTTTTTTCTCACTGGCATCATGACCATACTATGGGATTATTTCTAAGCCCTTTAACTTTTATAAAGAAATTTCAACTTAACATATTTGGACCTGTGGATAAAGGAATCGGACCAAAACAAATGATGGAACATTTGATGAAGCCCCCATTTTTTCCAGTAGATGTTCGAGAAATTAGAAGTCATTTTTCTTATCATCCAATTGAATTTCCAAAATCTATGGTAATTCTTGTTCATAAGAACGGAATTTCTTCAATGGAGTTAGATGAATATGAAGATACGATAAAAAACAATGATTATCTTCAAGTTGGAAAAGGTAAATATCCCTTAAAAGAGTTTATAATTGTAAAAATGTATTGCTCTAAACATCCAGAGCTGTGTATATCATATCGTTTTGAAAATATGGATGATGGAAAAATTTTTGTATTTTTAACTGATAACGAAAACGAAGATGGAATCCCAACTGGTTTAAAAAACCATGTTAAAGATGCTGATTTGCTTATTATAGATTCTCAATATCGAAGAGAAACTTATGATAATGGACAATGTGGTTTTGGTCATGGAACGGCTGATTATGCTGTTAAACTTGCATTGAAGGGGAATGTAAAAAAACTTGGTTTATCACATCATGACCCAAGCTCTACAGACCAGGATGTCAAAGAAATTTTACAAGAAGCAGTTTCTCATAGAGATTCAATGGAGCCAGAGTCAAGTCTTGAAATATTTGCTTGTGAAGATTATATGGAAATAAAAATATGAACAAAAATAGGGAAATAGAAAGAAAGTTTCTGGTGTCACCAGAGAATTTACCAAACTTATCTAAAATGGATTATATGGATATGACTCAAGGTTATATTCCAAATTTTAACAGTGATTACATTTATAGATTGCGCCAGGTAATTAATATGAATCATAAGCATGAAAAACTTAGCATAGAACACTATCAAGCTATAAAAGGTCGTGGAGATAAAGACCGTGCAGAATATGAAAGAGAAATAAGTGAAGATTTCTTTCATTTCTTTTGGCCTTTGTGTGACAAAAATACTGTGCACAAATTCAGATATCTAATCCCCGAAGTGGGTAGTATCACTGTCCACTTGGATATTTACAAAAATCAATTTAAAGGATTGTACACTGTGGAAGTAGAGTTTGATACAATCGAAGAGTGTAACGCATTTCAACCCCTAGCTTGGTTTGGCAGAGAAGTTACAGAAGATAGGGAATATAAAAATGTCGTTATGGCATTTGAAGGAATACCAAAACTTTTAGTATGAAAAGATATTTTAAATGCTTTAAATGTGGCGGTTCTTTAACTGTTACAGAAGATGGAAAAGAAGCTGAAGGCATTATGTGCACAGCTCCTATGGCTGCTAGAACATCTGGAATATGTGGTGGGGCTTTTTCAGTAGAAATTACAGAAGAAGAATATGACGTTACAATGGCTGCATGGGAAAAAATAATAAATAACCAAATAAAACCATACGAATGAAATATTTATTTTACAATGTTGTTGCAATATTGTTAGTATTGCTTGCGGCTTACATGGTGTACGCTGACAAATCAAATTATGGTTGGGTAATATTTGCGGCACTAATATGCGCCGTAGGACCAACCTGCACATCAAAGAGTGGAAAAAAGGAATAAATAGAAACTTTTTCTAAATTTTAACGTATAAATTAATAAAAACGGATGTTATGAAAACAAAGTATGTGGTAATTTTCTTAATCATAGTGGGGCTTGTAGTCGCTGCTTATCTGGGGTCTTACGTATTTGCCCTTGGAATGTTCTTGTTTAAAGTGATGCTCGGATTAGTGGCTCTCTTTATTTTTGCTTTGGGGGTAATAATTGGAAGATTCTTTCCTTATAAAAGTAAAAAACAGCTTTTAAATTCATAATTTTTATGGAACACAAAGAGATTCAAAATAAAATTGACGAACTTTTTAAATTGGCCTTTGTGCACACCCCCCTCACAAAGAGGTTAGAGGATATTGCTGGAGAATGTCGTGAGCTTTGTAATTATACCGACCTTAAGAATCTTAAAGAAGAAGCTGGAGACTTACTTTCTAGTGTTATTCAGTTATGTAATGAAAGTGGTTGGGATATTGCGGAGCTTCTTAAAGAAAATGAAAAAAAGATAAGGCGTAGAATACTTCAATATCAAGGTAGGGGAAGAAAAACCCGTATTGCTTTAATTGGCGGTGCGTTTAACCCCATTCATGAATCTCATGTTAAATTAGCGGAGTTTATATTAAAAGTTTCTCAGATGGACGAGGTATGGTTTGTTCCATGCAACAATCATTTGGAAAAGAAGCTTGAGTCTGCTGAAAACAGAATGAAGATGATTGAATTGGCGGTTGCCAATAACCCCAGAATAAAAGTATCTGATTATGAAATTAGACATCAATTACATGGGGAAACATTTCATTTTTTAAATAAGTTAATTCATGATGATGAATATGAAAATTATCGTTTCTTTTTCGTAGTTGGACAGGACCGTGCTGATACAATTCGTGAATGGTATAATTCAGAAGATTTAATTAAATTAGGTATTGGATTTATTTGCGTTCCTAGAAAAGGATATGAAAGAAATGTAAACATTAACTGGTATCTTAAAGACCCACATATTTATATAGTGGATGAAAAAACCAATGAAATTCCAGAAATTTCTTCTACAAAGATAAAAAATAAATTAGTTCAATTTCGTACTTCAGAATCTGAAGATGCGGAAATATATTTATCTCATGCATTAAATGAAGATGTGCTTAGTTATATAATTGAACATAAACTTTACGAAGATTGGAAAGATAATTCAAAAAAATTGTAACATTTAAAAAGAATTTACGTATAAATTAACACTTAATATTAAATTAACAAAAAAAGTAAAATGGGATTTAAAGATTTAATTTTTGAAAAATCAGATGAAGATAAAGCAAAAGCTGCAAAGTCTACTGATAAAGGTAAGGAAAAAAAATTTCCAAACACTAACCTTTCAGATGGAATTAAGTTTCCTAGCACAACTTTCCCCACAAATGCAAGTGTAAATACCAGTATAGGTAATACTTTTACTTCTACTGTACAAACATCATCTGATTCTAATCCATACATGGAAAAGACAAATCAAATGTATGAAGAAGGTTTTGTTAAACTTAACCAACCAGGATACGACTTTTATGAATTTTTTAAAGCTGTAATTAAAGGTGGCATAGATAACCAGCAAGTCTATGAAATGGCTTTAGAAATGGGTATTGCTATGGACCCAAACGTATCTAAACAATCATTAACAAGTCAAGCTGACTTTTATATATCAAAATTAGTAGAAGCACATGAGGCAAATTCTACTGGGGGAAACCAAAAGAAAAACACTCTTGTTCAACAAAAGCAAATGGAAAGTGCAAATTTAAGTTCAGAACTATCGAATTTAAGAGGACAATTTGAGTCTATTCAAAAACAAATTAGCACGAAAGAAGCTGAACTTTCTGGAATTGATAACAAATATCAGTCACAAATCAAAGAAATCGAATACAAATTAATTGCTAATGATGTAATTAAGGATAAACATGTATCAACTATAAATAAAGTGAAATCAAATATTATTAATTTTTTAAAATAAATAGTTTTTTTTAATCCATCTATTTGTGTAACTACATAATGGGCAAAGATTGGTGTAATGATTAAGTTTTATTATATCATCTTTGCTTTTTGCTGTATATAAAGGAATAACATGGTCAATATCCCATGTTTTATTTAATTCAAATTTTCCATCTTTTGGGTTGCCATAATTGTCCCAATTCATCCAAACAATTCCATTTTCATTTAAATTATTTAAAGAAGCCCACTGGTTTTCAATGTGCGTTAAAAATTGTTCATATGAACACCCAATAATTTCAGTGCTTCTAGCCGTTTTTTTAAATCCTTTGTTTTTAAGCATGCTATTAATTGAGGTTCTGAATATTTTTTTCAATTTAAAAAGTGGGTCATTTAATTTTTTTTCTTTTTCCCATTTATTATATTCATCTTTGTGATTTTTCTTATATTCTTTTTGATATGCTGTTACATGATTTTTGTTTTTTTTAATCCATTCTTTATTGTCTGCTTTTATTTTTTCTAAATTGTTTTTTTTATAACTTTTTCTTATTTCTTTCATTTTTTCAATATTATTGCTATAGTATTTATTAACTTTTTGTTTTATTTTTTCAGTATTGTTTTTATAATATAGTGTTTTAGAAAGTTTGTGACATGCTTTGCATTCACTTCTATAGCCGTCTTTTGATTCTTTTTTAATATAGAATTCAGTTAAGTGTTTTTCCGTATCACATTTGCTGCAATGTTTTTTTTGCTTAACCATATTAATTGTTTTTAAAATATTTTAATATTAAATCTTCTATGAATTTAGATTTATTATTTGTTATTAATTCTATTTTATCTTTAACACTTCTAGATATACTAATACCTAATTTGGTTTTTTTTTCTTCTGATTTCATTCTTGGTCTTGCCATAATAACGGTTTTTATTATAAATATATAAAAAATCTGATTTAAATAAGAATAATTGATTTTTTTTAAAATAAAATGTAACTTTACTTAAAAAGTTTCGTATAAACTATAAACTTTAAAAAATAAAACATGACGAATTCAACAGTTGACAGTAATGTAAGAAATCTACCGATTTTTAAACATTTTAACGAAAGTGAAATTTCTACAAAAATAGATAATTTCCGAAAAGGTGAAAAAAATTTATTTTTTTTCATTAAATTAGCCGCTCTTATTGGCGCAGGTTATTTATTGTGGGTTTATGTAATTCCACCGCTTATGGTAGCAATTGGACAGCTTATTGCTATTGCTGCTACAGGAATCTTAATTGTTGCTATAATTATTATGTTTCCAGTAATTCTTAAGGCACTTAGGGCATTTACAAGGTTTTTACATAAAAGTCTTATTAAACATGACCCATTTGCAGAATTAGAACATCAAAAAATGTTAATGAAGCAAAATCAGCAAACATTTAGACAATCTAAAGGTAAAATTACAGCTTTAAAGACTGATATGGAAATAGAAGCATCTAATTCTGAAAAATCAGCAAAAGCTTTACAAATCTGAATTTTGTCTTTGGACACTAAAGCTAAAGGACTTAAAGCTAAAATGGAAGAAATGGTAAAAAAAGACGGTGCTTCCGCAAGGGGAACTGATGAATTTGTTGAAACAGAAGCCGAATGGAGAAAAATAGTTTCTGAAAGTCAAAGAACAGAATTTCAAAAAACTCAAGCACAAGACTTTGTTCGCAAATATGGTAGCAGAGCTCTTACTATGAAAAAATTTGGTCAAAAATTGACTATGGTTGAAACTAGTATGGAAATTAAAATTCTTGATTTTGATGCAACTATTGAAATTTTGAAAAAAGATTATGAGTTTGCTCAAAAATCAAGGTCAGCTACTGAAGCTGCAAAATCAGCAATGTTATTTACTAAAGGATGGGAATTAGAATATGCTCTTGATGTTGTAACAACAACAATCGCTTCTGATATTGCAATAACTGCTGGTAATTTAAGAGACATTGATTCATTGACAGCTACTTATGCAGTTGATAGTGATGAATTATATGCAAATCTCGATACTCTTGCAGGTAAAATTAGAACTGGTGCTGATGTTACCCCAGAGGCTAAACAGTATAATAATTCTGAGTATAAACTTACTCAAGAAGATAAGTTACAGGCTGGTGCTTTTGGAAATCTTTTCGAATCATAAAAAAAATGTAACCTTTTAAACGTTCTTACGTATAAACATGTAGGAACGTTTAAAGGAAACGTTCAAAATAAGTTTAATTAAAAAAAGTAAGTTTAATTTAAAATTTCAGAAAAAATGGGAAAAATTTTTAAGTCAAAATTAACTACGCTGTTTGAAACAGTAATCGTAGTTGTAGGGCTAGCAATAGCTTTAGGTGCAATCTATTGGTTCGCTCCTGGTTTAAGAGTAGATGGTTCTAAACAATTGACAGGTTTGGAACTTAATAAGGACAATATCAACAATATCACCGCAGGTGCTATGATAGCTGTTCCTTCAGAACAAGTGTCAACAACCGTAGCAGGTCAGCCATTAGTTCGTATAGCAGAATATGCTTGGAACTGTAACAGTGGAATGATTGCAGCTAATGGTGGTCCAAGAACTACAAAAGGGTCTTTAATGGATGCTACTGGTGTAAATTTAGAAATTGTACGCCAGGATTGGGTATCTGAATTACGTAATATGCAACTTAAATTCGTAGAAGAATATGATAAAGGTTCAGAATTTCCACAATCAGATAAATCAGCATTTGCAGTTTCTATCATGGGAGATGGCGCCCCCTTTTACGTTTCAACAACTCAGCAATCTTTAGATGATAAATTTGGTAAAGGTAAATATCATGTACAAGCAATCGGTGCTATTGGGATGTCAGATGGTGAAGACAAATTAATAGGCCCAAAATCTTGGAAAGATAATCCTAAATTAATGGTAGGAGCGTTAATATCAACAGTCGTAGGAGATGGAGACCATATTGTGGCTTTAAATTTTGCATTTGCTAATAAAATTCCAGTAAATCCAGATGTTACGACATATGACCCTAATGCGGTTAATTTTACTCCCTCTGAAAACGATGACTATATTGCATCTGTAAAAGAGTTAATTAAATCTCAACAAAATGGATTTACAATTCCTTTAAAAGAAGTTGTCAATGGTAAATTAACTGGTAAAACTATTGATAAAAAAATTGATGGTGCTACCACATGGACTCCTGGTGATAAAATGGCATTCGATGCTCTTACAGGATTTACTGATGTAGTTTCTACAAAAGAATTTTGCAATCAGATGGCAACAACTATTATTGTAGTTAAAGAATGGGCTTTACAACATGAGAAAATCGTCATCAATATACTTAAAAACTCTTTTATCGCAGGAAATCAAATTAAGCAATATGACCAATGGGCTGTATTCGCTTCGCAAGCTGTATGTAAAACATATAACATGGAAACTCCTAAATACTGGTATGACTTATTTAAAGGTCAAAAAGGAGAAAAAGGTGGTGTAAGCTACAATATCGGAGGCTCAAGAGTATTAAATTACGCAGATGCAATGCAGTATTACGGTATAACTGATGGAGTTAATAGATATAAATCAGTATATAATCAAGTTTCAACTTACTTAGTAGAACTAAATCCATGTGGCTTTAATCAAGCAGTTAAAGGTGGTGTTGTAAGTTATGATGATGCAGTAAATTTATATTTTCTTAAGTCAATCAATGACATTGATGCAGGTGTAACTCAAAAAGCAGATTATACAGCAACAAAAACCGAGGTATTAGCAGAAGGAAACTGGTCAATTAATTTTGAAACTGGTAGTACAGCAATAGCTCATTCAGAGAAAGATTTAGAAACAATTTACAACTTATTAATTCAAGCTGAAAACACTAAAGTTAAAATTATAGGGCATACTGATGCAGTTGGAAATCCAGAATCTAACTTAACCCTTTCAAAAGGTCGTGCAAATTCTGTTCAGAATTATCTTATGAATAAAGGAATTCCAGTATCTCGTTTTCAATTAGTTGACGGAAAAGGGCAAGAAAATCCTATTGCAGATAATGGAACTGTAGCAGGAAAAGCAAAAAATAGACGTTGTGAAATTACTTTATTAAAGTAAAAACAAGTAAATATAAAAACAAAAAAGAGATAGTCAATTGGTTATCTCTTTTTTTTTGTAACTTTTTATATTTTTTTTCGTATAAATTAGTAGAATATTAATAATAATTAAATTTTAAGTATGATAGGAATTTTAAAACCTTTTGAAGAAATTAAAAGCAGGACTTTCTTGTTTATACAACTTGGATGGCTAGCTGCAATAATTTCAATGTGGGCAGCATTTAGTTTGTTTGCCGAAACTCACCTATTTCCCACGCCTGGCCAAGTAATGGTTGGATTATCTGATTTATGGAAAGAAGGACTAGTTGTGCACATTGTAAGTTCACTTGCTTTATGCGGCCAGGCAGTATTATATTCAGTGATAATTTCATTGATTTTTTGTTATCTTTCTCCTCTCCCTTTATTAAAGCCAATTGCAACTTTATTGTCTAAGTTTAGATTTTTACCTTTGGCTGGTATAGCTTTCTATTTATCTATTATGATTAGTGGAGCTCGTACATTACAGGTTTGGGTACTTGTGGTATTTATGAGCACTTTCTTTATTACTTCTATTCTTGCGGTAATTAAAGGAATTCCAGATGAAGAATTTGACCACGCTAGAACTCTGGGCTGTAATAGATGGGAAATGCTTTGGGAAGTTGTTATTAAAGGACGCCTTGATTATGTAATTGAAAGTGTTCGTCAAAATTTAGCTATCGTTTGGATGATGCTTATTAGCGTTGAGAGTATTTTAGCTGCAGCAGGTGGACTTGGATTTTTAATTAAAAATTCAGATAAAACAGGAAACCAGGGTAGGGTTATAGCCTTACAGGCAATAATTTTGTTGATTGGTATCTTTTTAGATTTTGCTTTAATCAAAATAAGAAGAATGCTTTTTAGGTTCTCAAAATTTTAACAAAATGAATAATTACGAATTAAAACAAACAATTTTATGCCTTACCAACGTGAGTGCTGGTTATGGTGAAAAGATAATCCTTAAAGGAGTTAATCTTATTGAAAAAGATGTTGTAAGGCTTGGTATTAGTGCAACTGGACAAGTTATTGCTGTTGTAGGAAGGTCTGGAAGAGGAAAGTCAACCTTGTTTAAAGTTCTTACAGGACTTGCAAAACCAATAGAGGGACAGGTTTTAATTACCGATTGCACTACCGAAATCGCAGATGATGCAAAAGAGGTGGCAGAAGGTGATGTTGGCTTTGTTGACCAAAAATATACCTTATTCAGACATAAGACAGTGCTACAAATAATGAATTATGCTCTAAAAGGGAGTAAGGCCTCAAAAGAAGAAAAAAATGCTATGATTAATGATTTACTTATAAAATGGGGAATGATTGACCACAAAGATAAGTATCCTAATGAATTAAGTGGGGGTCAACGTCAGCGTACAGCTATTATTGAACAACTTTTAACATCAAAACATTTCATGGTTTTTGACGAGCCCTTCTCTGGTTTAGATGTTGGAAATATCGAAAGTGTTAAGCAATCATTTGAACTGATTCAAAGCAGTGATGAACTTAATACTATCATTTTTTCGACTCATGATATTGAGTTGGCGGTTGAGTTAGCTGATAGCATTTATGTAATCGGTTATCCAGATGAAACAAAAGCTTTTAGTACAATTGTTAAACATTACGATTTAAAAGAAATGGGCTTAGCCTGGCAGCCTTTTGGTTTACAGCACTTGGAGTTAGCCAAACAAGTAAAGGTAGATTTAATGAACTCTTAATTATTAATTAAAAATTTTTATGAAAAAAGTAATTTTTTTATTATCGTTTATCGGAGTACTATTAATTAATGCCCAAAGTTTTTCTCAAACAGTAGATTCAACAAAATGCAAGGTAGAGTCTTATGGAAATGTTGGCGTAGTTAGCCAATATATTTGTAGAGGAATAATGATGAACGGTAAACCTAATATTCAGCCTGTTTTAGGACTAAAATACAAAGGAATAGATTTAAATGCTTCTGGTTCTATAAGCGTTTCAAATAATTTTTATGAACTTGATTTAATTGCTTCATATACATACAAAATTATTAAACTTTTTGCAATTGATTATTATTATGATGTTTTAAGTAATCAAAGCTATTTTAATTTTTCTGATACGGCTGGTTTTCATCATGTAGAGTGTGGATTATCCATTCTTCCCTCAGAAAAATTTCCAATGAGATTTACAATTGCTACAATTGTTTATAGTGGCTGGGATTTAGATGCGTCTAATAAACAAAGCTATACTACATATATTGGAGCCAGATATTTTCACAGAAATTGGGAATTATATATTGCTGGAATTACTGGCAAAAGTTACTTTTATTTAAATGATGTAGATGGGTTTAATATTATAAAAATAGGTGCTACTTATAATTATAAAATTAAAGATTTTCCCGCAACAATTCAATTGTGTATGAATCCACGCATGGAGAAGTTTCACTTAATTTTTGGAATAGTTTTTTAACTTAATTAAAATTTTATAATATGAAAATAGTTATTTTTATCGCAATAGCGTTTTTAACGTTTTTAACATTTTATGTTGGAATGCCAACATTTGCTTTTGGTTTTGTTGGTTGGGTGTTAGCTTTTACTCTTTTAAGTGCCTTTATATTTATTCTTGCTATTGATTTTAAAGAAGAATATGCAATTCCAAAATGGGCAACTGGATTCGCAGTAACTTCTGGTGTCGTATGGATTGGTATTTTTTTAATTATCATTCCGTTTTTTACAACTTGTACTGCTTTTCACGCATCTTCTTATAGAAATCTTATAGGAGAAACAGTTAAAAGTGATATTTCATCTGATTTAAATCCAATTAACCCAGAAAATATTGTTATTATTGATGAAGTTACAGCTGAAAGACTTGGAGAAAAAAAACTAACAGAAACAAATTCATCTCTTGGTTCTTCTGTTACTCTTGGGGAATTTACTTTGCAAAAAGTTAAAGATAAATTGTATTATATTGCTCCCCTCCTTCATTCTGGTTTCTTTAAGTGGTTTAATAGTGAGGGAACTCCAGGATATATTATGGTTAATGCTCTTGATGATAAGGATATTAAATTAGTTCAAGAAATTAATGGAAAAAAGTTAAGCATAAAATATCAAACTAATGCTTATTTTGGAGATTATCTCCCTCGTAAACTATATTTTAATGGATTTATGACCAAAGGCATGACTGATTATAGTTTTGAAATTGATGATGAAGGAAATCCTTTTTGGTGTGTTTCTATTTATGAAAAGAAAATAGGATATAGTGGAAATGATGCAATTGGAATTGCAACTGTTGACCCTCAAACTGGAGATGTAAAATATTATAATACAAATGAAGTCCCATCTTGGATTGACAGAATTCAACCATTAAGTTTTATTGAAGAGCAATTAACTGATTGGGGATATTATGTAAATGGCTGGTTTAATCCTTCTGATAAAGGAAGAATGGGTATAACCGAAGGAGCATCACTTATATATGGTGATGATGGCATGTGCTATTTTTATATTGGACTTACATCTGTGGGAAAAGACAATGCAAGTAGTGGTTTCTTCTTAATTAACTCAAGAACAAAACAAGCTAAATTATATGAAATAGGTGGAGCAACCGAAGACGCAGCTATGGAATCAGCAAAGGGAAAATGGCCAGAGAAAGATTATAAACCAACATTTCCAAGGCCGTATAACATTGATGGACACTTTACCTATATAATGGCATTAAAAGACCAGGAAGGTCTTATAAAAGCTGTTGCGTTGGTAAGTTATAAACAATATGAAATTGTTGGAATTGGAAGTGATTTAAAATCTGCTCTTAGAGATTATAAAGATGCTTTATTAGGCTCTGGCAATGCTATTGCAGGAAATAAGGCTGGAAGTTATTATGAAATATCAGATAAAGTTATGCGACTTGAGAAAGATGTTCAGCAAGGTGAAACATATTACTATATGATTTTGAGAAATTATGTAAATAAAATGTTTAGAACAACATCTGGTGTTTCTGATGAAATTATTATTACTGAACCTGGTGATAGTGTTAAAATTAGTTTTAGAGATGGGGGCGGAAGTGTGATTGATGTTGATAATTTTGAAAACAAAAATTTCACATTTCAAAAAACAAAGGCTCAAATAGGTGTTGAAAAATATTTTAAACAAGTTAATGACAGCATTCAGAAAAAGCAAGATATAAAAGACGCTGATGTTCTTTTGAAAAATTTAAGTGAGGAAGAAAAGACGAAACTTCTTGAAGAAGCGAGGAAAAATAAATAAAATGAAGAGAATAGGTGTTGATGTAGATGGTGTTCTTAGAGATATAATTTCTGGAGTCAATGAGGTTTTTAAAACTCATTATTCAAAACACTATATGGGAGATTTGGTGTATGATTATGATTTTCCAAACATTAATCTACCGTTGGAGGAAAAATTCGATATTATTTTTAATAAATTTCCAAAGGACATTTTTCTTAAAACAAAACCTTACCCAGGTTCAATAAAACAATTTAAAGAATTAAAAGGGTGGGCTGAAAGAAATGATTTTAAATTGGTATGTGCAACAAGTCAAGAAAAACATCTGATATCTTTAACATATCTTTGGCTTGGGAAGTATGATTTTGGTTTTGAAGAACTTTGTGTAACAAAAAGCAAAGAAGAAATTGGGTTGGATTATTTAATTGATGATGCTCCTCATAATTATAAAAGTTGGATTAAAAATGGCAATTTAGAAAAAAACTTTTTTCTTATGGACAGAGACTGGAATAAAGAAGTACCTGCAACAAATAGAATAAAAAACATTTCTGAAATTAAAAACATCATTTTTAGGCCACTTATAATTTCTAACAAATAAGTTTCTTTTTTTGAATTATTTATAAGATAAAAATGATACCAAAAAAGCTTATATTTGAAATTGAGGTCTTCTCAGAAGAAGACTTTAAAAAAGTTAATGAATTAATGAAAGTGAAATTATCAAATCTCGAACTTACTGGTTTGATAAAAATAAAAGACTTAGAACCAACTGAACAATAAAAACAGTTTTGTATATTTGATTTTTTTTCATATATTTGCTTTATTAAATAAGTATATATGGAAGAAAAATTATTCTTTAATCCAAATAAGCGACTTTCTAAAAACAAATACATAGAACTTCAAGCTGGTATTTGGGAACATTGGAGTTACTTTGATATTTCTAAACGATGGAACAGACATACAGACCATGCAGGATTCTATTTTTCTATAGAATTATTTGGACTGTATTTTATTTTTCAAATTTACGATATACGGCACTGGAATTACAATTATGATTGCTGGGAAGGTATGCAGCCAGAACCAACTCCAGAAACGCATCCCCGTTTTTTTAATGAAGATGGGACTCGTAAAAAATTTGTTTCTCCAGGGGTGTTTACAATAGAGCGTGATTAAAGTAGTATGGACAAGAAAAAAATCTATTTAGCTGGGGGGGTTTGCAATTGGAGAGATAAGATAATTCCATTGTTAGATAATTGTATTTTGTTAGACCCAAGAACTGCTCAAGACCCATCAACTGGAAAGAATTTATTAAATTGGTTTGAATTAGAAATTAATATGATTAATGAGTGTGATGGTTTGATTGCTTATGTGTCAAAAAAGAATGAATCTGGATTTGGAACAACTTTTGAAATGGGGATGGTTTTTGCATTAAATAAACCATATATACTAATAAATGAAAAGGAAGACGAATATCAATGGAGTATGCAGACTAAAGGAGCCACTATGGTTTTTAAAACTATAAGCGAAGCGTTACAGTGGATAAACATGACAAAGTGGATGAATTTAAAAATTCTAAACTATGAATAGTATACATTATTGAATTAATATTATTAAAATCTTTTTTCTATTAAATTATTAAACTCATTATAATTCTTATCTATTATAAAAATATAATTATACCCACTTTTTAATGTAGCTCTTCTTTTTGCAAAATTTTCTTTTAAGTCTCTTTTAAGTGTATAGTAAGATTTAATTTCTATTATCAAATTGCTTTCCTCTAAATAAAAATCTGAAAAATAAACTCTTTCTTTATCAAGAAAGTATTTTATGTTTTTCCCTCTTTTTATTTTTATGTTATTAATAAAACAAAAGTCTAAAAAATGTTTTTCATAAGACCCTTGATAATACAATTCTGTTTGTTTATGAAATTTAGTTTTGTGCGATGATTTTTGTTGTTTTAAAAACACTTCCGAATTTTGAATTGCACTCTTAACTCCATATCTTTTTAAGTTAGTGTTTTTCGTCTTTTCTTTAACCCAATCCAATTGAGAAACAAACTCAACTCCATAATTTTTTATGTTTGATTTTTTGATTTGCGTTTTTATAATTTCACTTTGAAACACGTTTTCGGTTCCATATTTTTTTAAACATGTTTCTTTTTTTTTATTATGGCAATCTTTTGTTTTACTATAATTTTTTTGCCCATATCTTTCTAAGCAAGTTTTTTCATGTTTAAAAAGCCCACATTTTTCACTGCAACAATATATTCCAGTGCTTTTAATATTTATTATATATTTTGCGTATGTAATTTCCTTTTCTCTTTCACAAATGTCACACTTCACAGATACAACTTTACCACTTCCTTTAGACAAGTGTTCAATTGGTATGATTATTTTTTCATTTCTATGGATATGAGTATAGCCCAAATTTTTTAAATAGTTTATATTTCCAGAGCTTATAAACAATTCGACTTCTTTAGTTAATAGCATAATTATTCTCCTTTCTTGTTTAAAATATTAAAGTGTTCTTCTAAAAGCCAACTAAAAAACTTAGACTTATTTTCAACGCCAAGTTCTTCAAATTTATTAAACAATTCTACATTCATATTAAGAGTGAAAGTTTTTTTCTTTTTTTCGGAATCAATTTTTTTACGTCCCATAATTTATAGTTTTAATGTTTACTATAAATATGTAGAAAAAAAGTAAAATTGGGTTAATGAACAATTTTTTTTTGATTTTTTAGCAAATATTCTTCTAATAAACTGATTATGAGCTTATTTTTATTATATTTTCCTTCATCTAATTTTTGCAAAAGCTCTGGAGATAGAGCGATATTAATTTTTTTTATTTCTTTTTTGGCCATAATTTTGATTTTTCATAAATATACACTATTTTTGCACCAAATCAAATAAAATGGATGAAAAGATTTTAGGGATAGTTGAGAAGATTATTTATAAAAACAATGATAATTCTTATCATATATTAAGCGTTCTACTGAGAGATAAAGACAAGCAGTGTACAGTTACAGCAAATTATTTAAAAATGTGTGAGGGACTTTCTTATGAGTTCCAGGGAAAGTGGGTTAATTCTAAATATGGTAACCAATTTCAAGCCAATAAAATTGTAGAAATTCCCCCCTCCACAGAAGATGCTATGATAAAATATTTGTCTAGTTCTTTTTTTAAAGGTGTGGGCATTGTACTTTCTTCTAAAATTGTAAAACATTTTGGCGATAAAACTTATGATATTCTTAAAAATAATATAGATAGATTATCTGAGGTTAAAGGCTTGTCAAAAAAGAAACTTGAAGCTATAAAAACTTCTTGGGCAGCAAACACAGAAATTAATGACATAATGTTATTTTTACAGAGCTACGAGATTTCAACTTTATTGGCTTCTAAAATTTATGAATTTTACAAGAGTGATTGTATTTCGAAAATAAAAGAAAATCCATACAATCTTGAAAGAGATATTGAGAATGTTGGATTTAAGTCTTGTGATAAAATAGCTCTTAGCATGGGATTTCAGAGAGATTGTAAAGAAAGGATTTCTGCGGGGATTAGGCACACACTAAATGAGGGGGAAAATAATGAGGGACATTGTTTTCTGTATCATAAACAAATTTTAGATAAGACCACAGAGCTTTTGGGTGTTGCAATAAAAGAAAAGATAGATGAGATTCTTTTTGAATTGATTGATAATAATGAAATAAAATTATCTAAAATAAATGAAGAAGAAAGATTTTATTCGAATAAAATATATTATGACGAGAGATTCGTTGCAAATAAAATTGATATATTAAAAAATACACCTGGATTAATACATAATGAAAAAATCTTAGAAGAATGGGAAGAGAAGTTGGGAGAAGATGAAATAAAATTAAGTGATGAGCAAAAAGAAGCTGTATTAGGAATTATAAACGAGAAGGTAAGTGTTTTGACGGGAGGGGCTGGTTGTGGTAAAACTTTATGTATTAAGTATTTGTGCGATTTATTAACTATATTAAAAATTGATTTTATAATAACAACCCCAACGGGAAAAAGTTCAATGCGTGTTATAGAAATGACTGGATATCAATCGTCCACAATCCACAGGCTTTTGGGATGGGATAGGGTGAACAACACATTTTTACATAACGAAAGCAATCAACTTACTGGCATTCAATTTGTTGTACTTGATGAAACTAGTATGGTAAATATTCAATTGATGTGCTCATTGTTAAAAGCCATTCCTAATGATTGTCATGTATTGCTGTGTGGTGACTATCACCAATTAAGCCCAATTGGAAGCGGAAATCCTTTCAAAGATTTAATCATTGGAGAATGTGTAAAAATATACCAATTAAGTAAAATTTTTAGGCAAGTAAATGGAACCGAGTCTGATATAATCAGATGTGCAAATAATGTACGTATTGGAGACGTTCCCTTAATAGATTCTCCTTTGGAAGACCCATCATTATGGACGGAAAACAAAAAAGATTGCTTATTCATAGATTCTGATGACTTTAATACAAATATGTCATTTAATGAATATCCAAAGTGGCATTCTCTTAATTATGGATATGATATTATAGAAATGGTTAAAAAACTATACCTCGAAATAATACCTAAATATTATCCTGATAAAAAAATTCAAATAATTTCTCCAATGAATAAAGGACGATGTGGGAATAATCATATTAATTCTATTATTAGAGATATCGTTAATCCCCCCTCAAAAGATAAAGCGGAAATAGATTTAAAAAGTAGGGTTTTAAGAGTTAATGACCTTATATTAAATACTATGAATAATTATGACATTGGGATTGTGAATGGTGAAATGGGAGTTATTAAGGAAATAAATCCAGAAGAAAAAACTGCGGTAATTGAATTTGAATATGAAAACAAAACAGTTGAATTAAAGAGAAGTGAGTTATTACATATAGTTCATTCTTACGCAACTAGTTGTCACAAATATCAAGGAAGCGAATCACCTATCGTGATTGCCCCTTTATCAATGGCACATTATCCTTTATTATATCGTAGTATGCTCTACACATTGATTACAAGAGGAAGGCAGCTTGTTGTAATAGTTGGTGAGCGTAAATGTTTAAAGATTGCTGTTGAAAACGTTAGAGATAATAGTAGACAGACTTCTTTAATTGAATTACTGAAAATGAAAATAGATATTACACCAATTGTTTAAATTCATCATAATTTTGTATTAAAAACAAATATAATGGGTTGGACAAGAAAAAAAATAGGACGCACAATAACATTTAAAGATGTTAACGATTTTAATATAGAAAATAGTAATCATTACAGATATAATTCTACTCGGACTCAAATTGTTTTAATGAATATAAAAAGTGACCTTTTATTTAAGGGATATATTATGGAAAGGAGCGAAATAGAAGGGAGGTATTATATTAACGCTGCTGGAAAAAATAAAAGATTTAGATTTGATTGGGAATATCTTACAGAAGCAACAGCTGAAGAAGTTATAGCATATGTAAAAAGCCATGCTTAAACCTGGTCTTTTTTCTTGTTTATTTCTGGAACTAATTTTGCAGCATCTTCATATCTTTCATCTGCTATGGCTTTTTTTAATTCAATTTGAAGTTGTTCTAAACTCATTTGAGTATAATTTAATTTTTCATTTGGAGCTGGTGTTGTGTTAGCCTCTTTTTCTTTTACTCCCATTGCCAATTGTTCCAATTCACTTTGAATTACGCTTGTGTCTATTTCTTTGCCACTTTCTATATCTTCTGGCTTTGGAGTTTTATTTTCCTGTGCTTTATAAGCCTCTATATCACCTTCAATTTCATCAATCATTGAATTAAGTGTAACTAAAGTTGCCTGTCCATCATAAACTACATTTTCCATAAATTCTACAAAGTCATAAGGTTCCATTAAAGATATTTTGTGCAATAAATGTGCAACAACAGTATAATCTCCCCCTCTATCATGTTTTACGATATAGTCAATAACATCGTGTAAGTATTTCCACAAAGTATTTCCAATTCTTTTATTCCAAATCTCATCTTCAAAAACATCAGCTTGTTTGATAATTTCTGAGGCAACGTTTTTCCCAAATCTATCAGTAAGGCTTATAAGATAATGTGCAAACAAAAGTTCAAGTGCAGCTTTTGCCGTTTCATGCAAAAGAATTGGAAAGATTACGGCTTGAGCTTCGGCTTTTACATTATCATTCTCGTCTTTTTTTAATTTAGAGAGTCCCATCATCGAAACTCCATTCATCATATCTTCAAGTGGAAACTGCCACATAAACAAAGCTACATTTGGCATTGTTTTTTCGTAAAGTGGATGTAGTCTTGGGTCAATTGCATCTAAATCTTCTTTTATAGAATTGAAAGTAGAATGAGCTTTGTAGCCCGCTCCCATCATAAGTAAATTTTGTAGTTTTCGTTTTTCAACATGCTGTCTGATAATCTCTTTTTCTTCATCTGTAAAGTTTAATTCTTCTTCAACATCTTGTGTTAAGTTGTCTGAATCTTCATCTGGCTTTTCCACATTATCAACTAACCTGGCCTCAAGTTTTTCCACAACACTTTCTGGAAGCCCAAACTGTTCTTTTACCTTTCTTATAGCTAATTGTTCAAGTGCTGCTTTATGTGGGTTTTCTAGGTTTGCCATTAATTTAAAAACTTGCATAAAATCATTTGGTTTCATTTTACCAAATGGCTTAACATCTCTTATAATTTTATTAAACTCATCACTACCTATTTTTTCAAGAGTTGTGTAATTTGGGTCTCCTCCACCAAAAAAATCACTATTTGTAAAAGGAGTGTTTTTTTCTCCCTCAATACCTTTACGAACAGATGGGTGTGGCTGTTCATAATCGGGGTCTTCAATGTTCATTGCCATTTCGTTTGTTGTTTGTATGTTTTCAGAAATCAAAGATTGCATTTTTAGATATTCTTTTCCCATTTTCATGAGCGTAAACATAGAATTAATGCTAACATTTTCATTCCTATTTTCTTTGATTGGAAGATATGGATTCCATTTGTCTGGAACCAAGCTTTCGCCCATAGCCTTCTTGTTCTTTTTTTCTTGAACTTCTTTTAGAATTTTAAGCAAAAAAGCTCTTAGTTCTTCTTTTCTCGATGTCATACTTATTTTTTTAAATCTTCAAGGATAATATCTCTAATAAATTTTCTAAATTCTTGCAATTTTTCTTCAGCTTCTGCTTTTGGTTTTGGACCTGGTTGGTCTTTTTTCCATTTATCTGGAATTAATTCTTTGTTCGGGTTTTTTAAAGGAGTTTTTGTTTTATTTGGGTCAACTTCTATTGCAGGTTTTTCTTTAACTTCTTGTGATTCTTTTAAAATTTTTGTTACCAAAACATTTCTACTTTCTTCAAGTTTGCCAATTTTTTCCAACTCTTCATTTATGGTTTGAATAACTTTATTTGCTAAATTAAGAATAGCCTCACTTCTTTGTTTAATTTTGTCTCTATCAACTCCCATACTCGCAATATTGTACTTGCTTGATTCTGTTGGGAGCTTGTAGTGCTTTCTAATTATAGTAGCTACAACTTCAGCATATGCCTTTAAAATGTCTTCGTTTTCTCCAGCTTTTGGAGATTTGTCAATCATGTAACTATATTTGTCAAGAATTATTTTAGATAGAACTTTGTTTAATAAAGTATTGAAGTGATTAATGTCACCGTCAGCTTTTTTTATTCCAAGAAGGCTTATTTTTTGTTCTTCTCCAATTCTTGAAACGGCGTCAAATAAAACATCAATTTTTTGTCTCATTTCCATTGATTCGATAGGCTCTTCTTTTACTTGAAATTCATCTGAGTCTAGGGGAATTTGTTCTTTCCCCTCAATTGGCTCTATCATTGTATCAGTATAGGTATAAGAAACGGTAAAGTTTCCTTGAGAGGAGAAAAATCTTTTTTTAAGACCAAAAGATGCTAAAGAATAAGCGGCACCTTGTCCCCCTTTAAGATAATCTGCAGTACTCATTACATCTGGTAATCTTGCATAATCCTTATATTGATTCCATTCATCTTGATGGTCTTTAAACCAATTTGCGTTGTCCCATGTTGTGTTTTTGCCACTTCCCATTTTTTGAATTGGAATTCCTCTTCCATATTCAGCTTTAGGCTGATAACCCTTAGTTTTCCATATACTTCCAGGTGCAGCATATATAGCTTGTCTGTCAGCATATCTTATTACTAAAGAGTTTAAGAAAGAGTATTCATGAAAAGAAAGATTCTTTCTTTGGAAACTTTTAGTTTTTTCAAATGAATCTATTAAAAAATTAAATACTTCATCTTTTTCTATCGCATCTTGCAATTCTTCTAAATATCCATTTAATCCATTTGCTATTACGCTTCCACCTGTACCTTCTTGAGCTGCAGCATCTCTTGATGTTTTGACAGCATCAGTAATTTGCCCAACAACTTTAATTTGTTCTGGAGTCAAGTTTTGAGTTTCTAAGTCAAAATCTTGTTTTTTTATGTCATTGTATGCATGTACTAAAGTTTTCAAATTTCCAACTAGCATATTATACTCATCTGTTCCTATCATAGGAGAAACTTTATATCCCCATCCAAAAACTCCACTAGCTAATTTGTGATAGTCTGGACGCTTAAATTCAAATTTATTTCTAAATAAAGTTTCGTATGGTGTACCAGTTTTTCTATCAGCGCCTTTCATAAGTTTTAATTCCCATGACATGTTTGCTGCTTCTTTATCTCTTAGAAATTGATTTGGAAGATTAGATGTAATTAAAATCCAATAACTTCCATCTACTTCTGGTTTAGTTTTAAACAATTTAACGTTTTCGCTTAATAATTTTGTTTTTTTAGCTAATTCCATAACTTTACATATTTATAATTTTTATATAAATATGATAAAAATTTTAGATATTTATAAAAAAAATAAATTATGCTTTCAGAAAATTATAAACGAAGAATTCAAGAGTTGGCAGGTGTTTTATTAGAAGATAGTACTGGTAAGCTAAAAAACTTTGGGGTTAATGATGAAATTGCCAAGTATCTTGTAAGTATTGATGATAAGCTTTCTTTATATTTATTAAACTGGACTTTAGAGGATTTTACAAAGCGAGAAGGAATTAGCGGAGGAAATATTAGAGAAATACTTTCAATTATGAACCAAAGTAAATTTTTGGATTTTATTGAAAGAAATGAACAAAAAATTAATTATGTTTTAGAATGGATAAGGTCTCCGTTTAGAACAGAAGAATTAAATTTAAAACAAATAAAAAGCCTTGATGAGGCGTATGACATGGCTCATGTTTGGCATACATCAATTGAAGAAACTGGCGTTATAAAAGATGAGTCTGGAGAAATAATAAAAACATATCCTAAAGATGGGTTTTATTGGATAAATTTACAAACAAATTCTTCTAAAGCGGAAGGAGACGCAATGGGACATTGTGGTACAGACGGTAAGGCCACAACTTTAATTTCTTTAAGAGATACAAAAAAGTCTCCACATGTAACTTTAGCATATAATGCAAATTCTAATACTATAACTCAAGTAAAAGGTAGAAAAAACGAAAAACCGTTACCTCAATACATGACTTATGTATACGATTTATTGCAAGACTTTGTAAAACAAGGAAAATTAACTAATTTTGCATGGAGCTATTCTCCTCATGGAGATGATTTAGACCAAGATGAAATTAAATTTATTTTTGAAGGTAATTTGGGTGTTTACATAAACAGTATATTAAACAAAAATTTAACTCAAACAACTTATTTCGCTCCGCCTTTTACTAGAGAACAAATCTTAGAAGCAGTAGGTAAAGAAGTTTATTCTGAGTATATAACTAAATTATTGGATAAAAACTTAAAATTCCCTTCATTTAATCTTACATTAAAAAAAGGAGATATTATTGCGGCTGTTGGTCAAGACAAATACAAAGAATATATAACAGAATTCTTGTTTAAGGCTTTAGAAGACCCATCTTATAAAATTAAATTACCAAAAGCAGAAATTATAAATGTAATTGGAGAAGATAAGTATGATGAATATGTCAATAGATTATTGGATAGTGTATTAAAAGACCCTATTAAAAATCACATTAACATGGAAAAAGATGAGCTGTTTGCTCTTCTTGGTGAAGCCAGATACAAAGAATTTATTTCAAATGTTGTTAAACAAATTGTAAGTAACGAATATGTAAACACAGAAGGAAAGTTAACTTATGCACTTAGAGAGCAAGGGATTAGATTTGATGCTGACAAGATTAAAGCATTAGTTGGACCTAAAATATGGTATTTTTTCCTTCAACGCTCATTTAAAGCTGAAAAGTCAAATATTGGAGCTTCTTATAATTAAAAATTTCGAACATTGATTCAAAAAGAATGATAATTCACATTGTTAATTGTAAAGGAAGAAAAGATAGAATAGTGCCATTGTCACAAAAAATATTGGAATTGTTAAGGATATATTTTCTTAAACTTAAGCCAAATACTTATTTATTTAATGGTCAAAACGCCTTGCAATATTCAAAAACTTCTTGTAATGCTATTGTGAAAAAATACATTGGAGAAGAATTTCACTTCCATTTGTTACGTCACAGTTGTGCGACAACATTATTAGAATCTGGTGTTGATTTAAGGATAATTCAAAAACTATTAGGACATTCATCAGTTAAAACTACTGAGATTTATACTCACGTTTCTATTGGGTTATTGAGCAAAATAGAGCTTCCCATATAACTTTTACATAAAAAAAACGTATAAAGAAAAAAAAAGACTTTAAGATGTTTAAGTTTCTTAATAAAATAAAAAGAGAAGACGTTACTTTAATAGAATGTGTTATTTTTGCTATAAGCGCCACTCTTTCATATTCTTTGTTGCTGTGGATATTTAATTTTGCTGGAGTATTTAGTTGGGGTGTTGTTTTAATAATGCTTTTTGGTGTTGTAGCTAGTGCTTGTAATAGTTTAATACAAAATAAAATGATAATGGAAGATGGCTCTTATAAAACTAAAATGATTGTTTGTGTTTTGAATTTTATAAATATTTTTGTTTTTTGGGCTTTAATTTGGAATCTTGCTGTACAAATGAAAGTTGACACTTTTGCTTTTATCCTATTATTATTATCTTTAAGTCTTACCATAGTTAGAACAATATCATCTATTATAATTCTTCCAAATATGGTGAATAATTTAAAAAGGCTAACAAAAACAAAAGGAGATTTAAAAGAAAGCGCCGCCTTATTTCAAAATAATTTTCACGCATCAACGTTAGAAAGAAAATTAGCAGCAAAATCTATGATTAATGCTGTTTTTTTAGTAATTATTCCTGCAATTGTTGCAACAGTGCTGCTTTGGTGTGCATTTATTTGTATGTTAATTCCTTTGCATGTCCCAATACAATTAATATTGTTTGCTGTTTTTGTGATATTATTTAAAGTGGTGCTAATTAATGTTGCCAAAGAGTTTAAAGGGGTGTTGTTATCTAAATAAATAAAATTATGAATAAAGAAGATATTGAGAGAGTGAAAAGGGAGCTGGTTGTAAATTTAAAGGATGGAATTGAAGATTCCTTACTTGAAGAATTTGTTGAAAATTATGAAACTTGGAAAGGAAAAATGGGTTCAGTCAATGCTGTAATTTCTCATGTGGACCCCCAAATTCCACCCTACTCCTTTAATGAGTTTTGTAAAAAAATAATTGAAATTACAAAAAACTCTCTTAAATCAGAGATTGATTATAATAATCTTTTTTTAACCAATGACGAATACTTTAAAATTTTGAAAGAAAATGTTGGAAATGAAGAGAAAACAGAAAAGGCAATGTTGCTGGAGCTAAACAAAAAATTTATGAATAATTTAATGAGTATTCTTAATAAAAATCAATTAAAAGAATCTGTAAAATATAAATTGAAAGAGCAATTTGTTTATGTTGAAAAAGAGCTAGACCAAAGTTTAGAAATAGCAAATCAAATATTAAAAAAATATGAAGAAGAAAATCCTGATTTATAATAAATGTCATACGGAATAATTGAATATAATGAAGTTGGGTATCCCAAATGTGAAATATGCGGAGAGCATTTTAAAAGAGTTCTTTCTCATGTAAGACAAGCACATTTTATTCCAGAAAAGGAATATAAAACAACATTTGGCTTTGACTTGAGAAAGGGTATCTGCAGCAAAGAAAGTTCTGAAAGAACAAGAGAAAAAACTTTATTAAATTTTGACAGGTGTGTTAAAAAGAATCTTTTAGACAAAGGAGAGCCATCAAGATTTAAAAAGGATAGTAAAGGTAGAACAAAAGATAAGGTTTCAGCACAAACGAAAAAAAGATTAAAAGATAGACTTAAAGAACCATATATGGTTGATGCCATGAAAGAGTCTGGATATAAAGTTGGGAAGTCTGGTCTTGGAAACAAAGCACGTTGGGGACTTAAAATTTAATGATATTTATAATGAAAAAGCATAACATTATGAAACAATTATTTAATCCCGAAGAATTAGTAGGTAAAACTATCGAAAAATTCATTATTGATGTTGAAGAATGTGAAGATTGGTGGATTAAATTCACTGATAATTCATTTGTTATCTTGTCAGTTAGAAATTTGGCTAGGGCTTCATATGAACACAAAGAGGCTATTGCTATTTCCGATGATAAACCAGATAACACTTTTGATGAGTTGCTTAAACTTGGTTTAATAACTGAAGTACAGCATGAAGAAGCCAACAAAAAATCGCATGAAGAAAATGCGAAAAAAAGTGCGGCAGAGACACTTTTAAGACAACAACAAATCGAAAAAACTGAGAGAGAAACATTTGCTAAATTAAAGAAAAAATATGGAGAAATTTGATAAATATGTTTTAACTTATATTACTGTTGTTTCCATTCTTGCATTGTCTGTAATATTTGTATTGGCTGCTTCTTATTAATTTAAATAAATTAGAGAAAATAATTTTTTTATTTCCAAAACATTTCGTATTATTGTATAAAATTATGTAATGGATAGACTTGAGTTAACAGAAAAGCATAAAGAAAAATTATCACAAATGTGTGATGATTTGTTTCCAGAATTTGATGATGCAACTATTTGGTCTGATGAGCAAATGGCTGATAATTTTATTACATTTACTTCAGACAAAAAAGATGCGGCAAGTCATTATTTTTGTTGTCATTGGCTTGAGTTTTGCATAATTCACCTTCCAAAAAGAATAGCTGAAGCAACAGAAACTGTTGACCCCCAAGAAAAACATCGTTTTATTGTTGATATGATGATAAAAAGAATGCTGGCGTTAAACTCTCATTTTATAGACCATCCAGAAAAACATCCTGTTGATTATTTATATGAGATGTATAAGAAAACATTATGAAAACAAAAATAAAAAAAGAAGTTAGCATAAAAAATAAAAAAGCAAGTTTTAATTTTATTTTCTTAGAAGAATACGTGGCAGGAATTATTCTATTTGGTACTGAAATAAAGTCTATAAGAAGTGGGGGCGCTAGTTTTTCTGATTCATATTGTTATATTAAAGACAATGAGTTATATGTGAAAAATCTTCACATTTCTGAATATAAAAATGCTAGCTTTAGCCAACATGAACCCAAAAGAGATAGAAAGCTTTTACTAACAAAAAAAGAGATTAGGAAGTTAAAAGAAAAAACAACGGAAAAGGGACTTACAATTGTTCCATCTAAACTTTTTATAAACGATAGGGGGCTTGCAAAGGTTATTGTTATGCTTTGTAAGGGGAAAAATTTATTCGATAAGCGAGAGGCTCTTAAGTTAAAAGATGACAAAAGAAACATTAAAGAAAACTATTAATAAGCTATGGAAAAAATATTAAAAGAGGAATTCGGTTCTGTTAATCTCTATGAGAAGATGTCTTTACTATCTGAGTCTCAAGTAAATGAAATTTACAAAGGTATTGAATGGACAATTAAAAACTATTATAGTGCGGTAATAATTGGCGGCACCGCTGTGGTTTATTATTTAACAAAAGGAAGAAGTTTAACTCCAGATATTGATTTTTTAGTAGAAGATATAGATGATTTGAAATCTAAGTTATTTGATGACAGTATTTACTTTAGTCCAATAGTGGGAGATAAAGGAAGTATTGGAGTTACAGTTGAAACATTTAATACCGATTATTTGGATATTAATGCTGGAAATGCTGCAATAAATAAATTAATACTAAAAACATATAAAACCGTTAAAGTTGGAGGATATGCAGTTAAAATGATAATTCCAGAGCTTCTTGCTATAATGAAAATAGAACTGGGACGCAACAAGGATATTGAAGATGGGCTATCATTAATAACATCCAAAACTTTAAATAAAGAAGTGTATTTAAAATTGGTAAATGGATTGAAAAAATATCTCAAAGATTATGAGTCTCTTATAAGTTATGTCGATATTTTATAGTGATTACAAATATAAAAAAGGAAATAATTTATGCCCCGCAGTATAAAAAAACAGTTTCCAAATATTTTCTTGGATTGGCATCCAACACTTAATGGAAAGGTAAATCCAAGTGCATTAAGAAGAACTTCCAGAAAGAAATATTGGTGGAGATGTCATAGTAAAAAATGCGGGTGCAACTGGAAGGCAACAATATATGCAAGAATTCATCTTGGAGATATTTGTCCAAAATGTAAAGAAAGAAAGAAAAAAAAGTTCTCAGAAGATTCCAGAGAAGTTAAAATGATTCTTAAAAAAATAAAATATCTTCAATTTCAAACAGATAGTCATTTAGAAAAATTTATTGCTGATGATAATACTGCGGCTAGCAGACAAAGAGAATCTGTTTTTGTTAGAAGAAAGATTGATGAAATAAATAAACTCGGACTTCAACTTAGAAAACTTATATTAAGTCACAAAAAGAAAATGATTGGCTATAACAAGGAATTAAAATTAACCAAAAAATGAACGATAAAATTATTTATCTTGATGATTTGCCATTTAATTTAGATGAGCAAGAAACAGAACGCTTAATGCAAAAAATTCCAGAACATATTGCTGCAACTGGAAGGGAATGGGGTTTTAATGATACAGTATTTCGAGATAATCTTTTTGAATATATCGTTAAAGAAATTTTGCACTTTCCAACAATCGAGGATTATTATAAATCTGATGTTTTTAAAAGTTATTCTGAAAAAAATGAACCTTTACCTAATTCAATGCTTATAGGAGATGTTCAAAGATTTAAAGTATCTTTTAATATGATTTGCTATGATAAAGATTTAAATGAGGCTCCACAGCATCATGGAGATTTCGATTGTGTTGCTGTTGACACAAAAGAAGCGCAAAAGAATGCTTTTTTTGAGTTGGCAAAGCTTGTTTTTAAAAAAGGGTTTGTAGTAAAAAAACTTGAAGTAGTGAAAATAGAGAAGATATAATATGGAAGCAAAAAAACAATTTATCAAAAGAAACTTTGAGCGTTATAAAAGAATGAAACAAGATGATTTTTTTCTTAAAGGCAATGTCAGAGCAGATGCTATAATGATGAAAAGAGGATATTTAAAGAAAATAAAAAAACAAAAATTGCTTTACACAAATATTCCAGAGGGGGTAAATGTTTCAATACTAGCTGAGGATTTTATAGAGAAAATGAGTCCAAATAATATAGATTCATGTTATTTTTGGAAAAAAGCAATTGAAGTTTTTCCTCTTGCAAGTGTTGCTTATTCACCAGGTGCAGACACTGTAGAGGAACTTAATAAAAGGTCGCTTGATAGCCATATAGCAAGTGGGTCTATTGCTCAACTTGAAAAGGTGCTGAAAATGAAACAACATCCGAAAATGTTAGAAATTGGACCTGGATATGGATGTGTGACTGGATTTATAGCAGAAAACTATAGTATAAAAAATTATTATGCCATAGATGTTAATCCTCTTTTTAAATTTCCAAAATTATATAAAACAGATGGAAAAACAATTCCAGAAAGTGTTCCCAATAATTTAGATGTGGTTTATTCTGTTAACGTATTTCAACACCTATCTCCAGAGCAAAGACAAAGTTATTATGAGCAAATACAGAGAAAATTGGTAGTTGGGGGAAAATTTATTTTCTTTATGTTTGTAGTTGATAGAGAAAATGAAAATATGATTTTTGGTGAGGAAAAAGATGGAAAAAGAAATATTTGGAGATTATTTGGAACCAGGGATGAAAAAGGAAATAGTTATGTAAATTTCTTTAATCAATTTACAAAATGTAATAGAATAGAAGAGTTGGAAATGATTTTTAAAAACTTAAATATGGATTTTGAAGTTTTTGAAAAGAGTGAAAATCGTTACTTCATGGTTGCAACAAAAAAATAATTTTTTCGTATAAGTATATAAGAATGGAAGAATACGAAAAAATAGTTAAAAAAGTAATAGGCAAGTTCTGCCAAAAAGAAGCAAACAAAATTCTTTCCTTATCTTCGAAAGAGGGGGTTGATGAATTTATAAAATATTATAAAGATAACAAATCAAACATATGTTGCTTACACTTAGACTTTCTTAAGGATAAGTTAATTAAAGAAGGAAAAATGGAAAAGGGTGGCTCGTTTGGAGGAACTTTTGATGAAGAATAATATGGATAATTTCAATTGTTTATATAATGGATTTCCGAAAGAGGATATTAAAGCGTGTTTAGCTCAAAAAGAAATTGAAAGAATGAATAAAGTAAAGCAAGTTATTGTAATGCGCAAAGAATTTCTTCTTCCCGATGGCAAAACTGTAAAAGTAAGGCGTGGTAAGGAAATTGCACAAGGAAGTCACGGTTCAATGGCCGTTATTTTAAATGAAATGAGGAAAATTCCACAGAGTCTTTTTGCTCGTTTTATGTTATGGATAATTGGCAAGTGTGGTTACAAAACATTGTTCTTTGCATATAAAAAAGAAAGTTTTTGGGATATTTGGCTTAATGGTCGTTTTACCAAAGTATGTGTTTACTGCAAAGATGAAGCAGAACTTTTAGAAATATATAAAAAGGCACAAGATGCAAATATTCCTTCTGTATTAATTACAGATGCTGGATTAACAGAATTTAACAATGTTCCAACACGAACCTGCGTAGGCATTGGTCCATTTTGGGCAACCGAAATAGATAAAATAACAGGAAGTTTACCACTTTTATAAATAACATGAATAGAAAAGAAGAAGAAAAGAAATTTAGAGTTAACTGGCAAATTAAAGCCCCCCACGTTAAATTGGTAGGTGACAATGTAACAGTTGGAGTTTATCCCATAAAAGAAGCGATTCAAATCGGAGACGATTTAAATTTAGATGTTGTAGAAATCGGAGCGGCACAAAACCCGCCAATATGCAAAATAATCGACTTTCAAAAGTTTCTTTATGACAAAAAAAAGAATGAAAAGAAACCAGATAAAATAGAAACAAAAGAACTTAGGTTTCGTCCCACAACTGATGAACATGACTTTAATTTTAAATTAAAACATGCTCAAAACTTTCTTTCAGAAGGTAACAGGGTAAGAGCTTATGTTTTTTTCAAAGGAAGAGAAATGATGTTTAAAATTCAAGGAGAAGACCTTTTAAAGAGGTTTGCTGCAGCTCTCGAAGAGTTTGGGGTTGTTGAATATGCTCCAAAGATGGAAGGAAATAAAATGTTTATGTTTTTAAGGCCAAAGAAAAGATGAAAAAATTAAGAAATTTTATAGACTTATTAAAAGACTTCAAAAACGTTGATTTTTGGGGGCAATCTAACTGGGGTAATAATTATAAAGTATTTTACATACTTCCCGCTCTTGCTTTTGATTGGGACACTCAATGTGCTCCAATTGCTCAAGAGGGGAAAATTATATTTGAAGGATGTAGGGACTTTACAATTTACATTGAGTGGTTGTGGGTTACTGGAGCTGTGTGTTTTAATTTTAATTGGACTGTAAAAAACCCAAAAGATTTTGAATCAGTTCCGCCAACTGAAAGCGAACTTAAAGAAATTGGAGAATTTTTTGAAAATTTATAAATTATGAAAATAAAGAATGTTTTAAACCGTGATTGTGAAAAACTTCTTCCAAGAGTAGAAGAAGTTTTTTTAATTGATGATGACACATTGAGACTGATATGGGGTGAAATTTTGACGGAAACTCCCGAAAGAGTTGTTGGCATAAAAAGTTTTAGGAGAAATATGAGTTCCCAGATTTCTTTTTATGAAATGCCTAATGGAAAAGTGTGTGCCTGTGCTTATCCATGTTCCGTAAAAGTTAATTACGATGATTTTAATAAAGAAATGCATGGTGTTTTTAAGCATGTAGATAGAAGAAATTTTAGTAATAATGCAGAGGCTTATTCTGTTTTGCTATATTTTTTAAAAAACGGATACAAGCGAAAAAAGTAATAATTTTTATTTTTTAGGGAGGATTTTTAATTCTTTAATATTTATATATAAAGTAAAAAATGAATATTATAATTACAAAGCCAGAAGATTTTATACGTAAATTGATTAGAGAAGAATTGAACAAATTAAAAATTGAGCCAAAGATATCAAGAAGCACAGGGTTTGGTTTAAATTTGGTATATTTATCCATATCAAAATCATATGCAAGTGCATATGCAAATGGGCAAACATCAGCGGCACATGTGTACAGACATCCAATAAAAAATGGTATTTTGTTTTATATTTGTTTGGATAATGTAGATAAACATCTTGGTGGCGATATTTGGATTTCTGGATATAAAGACGAAATAATTGATGATTTGAAACAGTATAAAGATGAATGGAATGAAGAAGATTATTCAGAACATCAATTAACAAATTTAACTGTGGAGTTCCTAAATGGGTGTGGTTTTAGTAAAGAGCCAAATTTAAAAGAAGTGGATATATTGCTTACATATATAAAAAAAGACGATTTATCGCTAATATCTCCATTAGAATGGTCAGCTATACAAGAGCAATATGGCGGATATAGTGAAATATGTTTAAAAAATATCCCAGTAGAAAATATTATTAAAGTAGAAATATATAAAAATGGTGAAATAATAAAAACCATTAATGGTAAATATAATAATGAATGTGAAACAATTTTTTATCATGGCTCTCCATTAAGCTTTTGGACGCATTTGTTGTCACAGAATTTAATTAAAAACACTAAATTTAAAAATATGGAAAATGATGAATTGAAAAACGAAAGCAATAACGCTAATGCTGTGTTATGCGTAGTGCCAATTGATGCACAAAAAAATGGAACTGGGGAAGAGGAAGAATATTGCAATTGGTACGATTGCCCGAAATGTGGTAATGGTAAAGTTATGTTTGAAGATAACTACTGCTCAAAATGTGGGTGTAAGTTTGAGTGGACTGGGAATTACGCATAACGGCTGCAGATAAACGCAGTTGCGAATTAAAATAACAAAACTATGATAACAGAAGAACAATACAAAGAAGCATTAACGTCAATAAAAAATTAAAACAATTTTTCTTTGCAGTTTCAATAATTTGTAATATATTTGTTAAAAATATAAAACAAGTTATATGGAAAAAAATAAATTACCTAAGCTTTTAATTCTGGGTCATGGTCGACACGGAAAAGATACATTTGCTGAAATATTAAGAGATGAATTTAGTTTAATGTTTGAATCATCTTCCCAAGCTGCTGCTGATATTTTCATATATGATGTATTAAAAGATAAATATAAATATAAAACTTCAGAAGAATGTTATGAAGACAGGTCTAATCACAGGGCTGAGTGGTATAATTTAATTCGTGATTACAACAATGAAGACCGAGCTAAGTTAGCAAAAGGAATTCTTGGGCGTGCTGATTGTTATGTCGGAATGAGAGATAGGGGTGAAATTGATGAATGTATGAAACAAGAACTTTTTGATTTGATTGTTTGGGTTGATGCTTCTGAAAGACTTCCTTTAGAACCAGCAGATTCATTTAATATTGATAAATCTTGCGCTGATATTATTGTTGATAACAATGGAACTGTTGAACAGTTCAAAACAAGAGTAATGAGATTGGGTAAAATATTAAGTAGATAATGGCTAAAGATAAAAGAATAAGAAAGTTCAATGGAGAGGCAAATGCTTTGCTTTGTAATGGTTGCAGAGTCATTGTTAAAGAAGGTTGGGACAGTAATGCATGGGCTGTGGAAGTTCACAAGCGAAGGGGAACATATCCAGGTGGATTGATAACTCAATTAGACTGGGACTCTAAAGAACCTCTGTATTGTGAAGAATGTAAAAAGAAAAATGAATTAATATGAAATTATATCATTTCCATCCTCAAGACTGGGGAAATACATATTATATTATGGCAGAAAGCAAAGCTGATGCAGTTGCCAGTTTGTTGATATATCTGAAGAAAAGTTTAGAAAAAAATAAAAAAAAGGGATATGATTGTGAAGAAGAAGAACTTGAGATAAAAGCATGGGAAAAAGCAAATCCTAATAACAAAAAAACTTATCCGAATAAATTCACTATTGAAGTATATGAAAAAGGTGAAGTTATCCATGCGGAGTTTTCATAAAAAAAGAAACATGAAAAATGACTTTAAAGAAAGGTTTTTAACAAATACGGATGATACAGGTCGTTTCATCGTTAAAAGTCTTGTGACAGGGAAAATATATTTCGTTGAGCCAATTAACAACGCAAACAGGCCTAGTGATTGGGGTGATGTGAATGTTGTGACCAAAAAATTAACTGGTCATTATGGAGAAAAGTATAAAGGTGCCGTAACTGAATTTGAGTCCATGATAACAAAAGAAAATGGATTTGATAAAATTCATGACATTCCAGCAGGAACCAGTCCTTTGTCTTATATAGAACAAGTAGATAAACAACATCAAAAAGAAATGGAAAAAAATAAATAATGGAAATACTAGACGTAACAACTTATTCCAAAGGATTTAGAATTGAGTGGCAAGACGATAAAAACGGATTTGGAGAAATAACAGTTTCTAAAACCGAAGACGGATTCATTATAGATTCAGAATGCATGGGTGATGAATTTTGTAAAAAAGTTTTTTCTGCTTTTGTAGACAAGTATATTTCTAACGAATTTAAAGATGAAGTATGCTGTGATACGTGTAGATGGTGGGGTAAAAAAACTCATGAAATTGCTTTAAGCACTGAAGATTTTAATCAAAAACAAATCGAAAGAGAGCTTAAAACAAAAAAAAGGTGTCTAACAATAGAAAAAGATTTTGACATTGACGCCGTGTATGTAGATTATGAGTTTGAAAAAACTCAGTATGGAAATATCTACACTCCCCCAAATTTCAGATGTAAATCTTATTTAAAGATGAAGGTTATACATCTTTTTGAAGATTATTTACAGGGAGTTAAAGAGATATTTGAAAGAAAATGTAATCTCAAAGTTGATGTTAAGGTATTAAAAACTTTTATTTTAGGCACAACAGAGCCTCTTTTGTTCTTTGATTTAAAGGAAAATGTTATTCTTTATGATGCTGCAGTAGCTTGCTTTATTAATAAAGAATGTGGAAAACAGAGATGTGATGCAGTGAAGTGGCTTACCGATAACATTCCATCTTTCGAAGATTTTAAAGAAGGTAAATATATTGCATTAGAAGAATTAAAAACAAATAAATCATATGGAAGATAAAGTGTATATGTTAATAAAAGAAATTCCTGGTTGTTCACCAGGAACAAAGTTTGTAAAAGTTCCCGCAGAGGTTTTACCAATCAATTATTCTAAGGAGATAACTTATTATTCTCCAGAAGACTCAATATATCCTTTGATTAAAGAAGAAGATATTGTAACCAATATTTCCTTTTTGTTAAATCCGTTCTTTGAAGAATATTCTACTTCATTATCAATGTTTAATGGTTTAAAATATTTGACTGACAAGAGGGATGCTGCACTAGAAAATTTTATGCGTTATGATAGCACTGCTGAGATGATGCAAAAGAAATTTGATATTATATTGAGATTGTGCAAGCAAGTAAGACTTGCAGAAGATGCTTTAGTAGCATATGCAATCACAAAAAAAATGGATGACCTCAATAAAAAATTTGGAATATGAAAGACGAAAAGTATGATAGTCGTAAAGACACAGTAGAGCACAAAAAAAGAGTTGGTCAATTGATGGCTGAAGTTTGTAAACAATTAATTGAAAGAGCGATTAAGCATGATAATTCAAAATTAGAAGAGCCAGAAAAGGAGTATTTTGACATTTACACCCCCAAACTTAAAGGTTTGACTTATGGGTCGGAAGAATACAAAGAATCGCTTAAAGAGCTCCAGGTTGCATTAGACCACCATTACTCAAACAACTCTCACCATCCCGAATTTTATAAAAATGGAATTGATGGAATGAGTTTGTTGGATATTATTGAGCTTTTTGCAGATTGGAAAGCTGCAACTGAAAGGCATGCTGATGGAAACATTCTTACAAGCATTGAAAAAAATCAAGAAAGATTTAAAATTTCTGACCAATTATGCAACATTTTTAGAAATACATTAAAAGAAATGGAATGGGAACCAAAAGAAAAATAACTTTTTAAACTTTCTTTCGTATAACCTGTAAAGTCATTGATGTCAAACACCCATCTACAGCAGAGCTGATAGATGGGCTTGCAACACATTTAAACTCTTTCGAGCAAAAATGATTTACATGCAATGGGGCAATTGACCGTGCCCTGCCCGTCAAGCAAGTCTCCTTGCGAGATGGGGTGTTTGCTCCTTCGAGCTATATTTACAGCAGCATTTATATCTGCGTCATATACAAGACCACTTTTTGCATAGAAACGACAACCTTTTCTGAGTCCTTCTTTAATTCCAGAAATGCTGTCGATTTGACTTGTATATGCAGGCGAAACCAAACAAACATGTTTTCCCATGTTCTTGGCCTTATAAGTCACAATCCTTCTTGTTTCGAAGATTGGAATTTGACTTATCGCATTTTTATTTTGATTTTTGTGTTTCTTTGCTTTTATTCCCTTTAAATTTTCCAAAGCAATAATATTTGCATCTGTCTTTAAAATTTCATTTACAACAAGATGTGTTTGATTCTTGTTTTTATTCCTTTCTTTGTGCTTTAACGTATTTAGATGTTTTCTTGCTGATTTTGTTCCTTTGCTTTGCAATTGACTTTTTAAATAACGAAGTTTTCTTTTTTCTTTGTTAAATTTTTTGTCAATTATAAGTCTTCCATCTGAACAGGCAGCAACTCTGCGAATGCCCAAATCAACTCCCAAACACAAACTTTCCTTTTGCATTTCTACAGCAGTGTCAAATGTTAACGCAATAAACAATTTGCTGTCTCGAATAAAAATAAGTGGGTCAACATATTCATATTTATCCAACAACTCTTGCAATTTGGGATATAAAATAATCTGAAATTCCTTTTTCTTTTCTTTTGTTGTTATTTTTATCTTTGTTTTATCATCAGTTTTAGAATAAATTCTTTTATCTAAACGAAGAGAAAGATTATGCTTCTCAAATGGTCTTATTATTTTATGTTTATTTGACTTTATGGACTTATATGATGCAAGAGATTCCATTTCAGCTCTTATAACCATTTGTGATGGAAAATTTGGATGTTGTTCTCTGGTTGGATAATAAAATCCATTGTGAAGTTTGGTGATAGAATTTAACTGCTTCTCGAATTGCAACTTCGAAGCTTCGTTAACTATAATGCAATATTCTTCCATAAGAGTCATGATTAAATTCATGTCTTTTATGCTTCCAATTAATTCTGCATTATAAGTTATCATTTTATTTCTTATTTTTTATAAATATATAAAAAAAAATAAAATTTGAAATTTATTATAACTTTTTTAAATATTTTTCGTATACTTGTAAAAATAAACTTTGCTTCCTCCCAACCACATAAATGATGGTTGGGTTTCCGCAAAGAAAATTATTATGAATTATAAAACACATGAAGAATTATTTAAAAAAATTCGTATAGAAACTATGGATACTGCTTACATTCCTTTGGAAATAAGAAGAAAATACAGAATTATAAAAGACAGAAAAAATGGAATAATCATAATTTTACCAAAAAATAATTAATATTATGTCGAAAAACATTAAAGCTTTACCTTTAGAATCTTGTACAAAGTGCGAGAACTTTAGAACAAAACCAATCCCAACAGAAGATTCTTTCTGTCGTCCAGAAAAGTGGTTTTGCGGAAAAAATGGAGTTACAATTGACGGTTATCATGACATGATGGATAAAGACCCTGGAATACCAGATGGTTGTCCACTTGATGATTTCAAACCTAAAAAGAAAAAGTAATATGTCAGAAAAAGTTTTAACAACTCCCGAAGAAATTTATCAAAAGATAGAAGATACTTATGCTACAGAAGGTGGCAAGAAATTTATCATTCATTTAATTAGAAGTTATTTCCCAATTGGAAAAGCAGATTACGTCTGGGACAAAAAAGACAAACCAATGGTTTGTTGTATTTCTGGTGTTGGATTGGTTAGTAAGGGCGATATTTGGGAAACAATGCAAAATATAACTCCAGAAGAATTTTCCAAAGATTTAATGATGAAGTTTGAACTTGCTACAGAAGAAAATCCAAATCCAGAGCCATATAAGCCTGTTTTGGTAAAAAAATTAGATGGCAGGATTCTTGGCCTTGAAACTAAAGAGTCTGATAAATTTATGTGCAAAGAAGCATATCAGCAGCTTTACAATTTCTATTGTAACAAAGTACTTTGTGGTGATGGTCACATGAATTGGGTTGGAAAAAGAATGATGGTTGATTCTGTTGTTAAAAACATGAAAGAAGAAGATAGAATCACTCCCCAAGAAGAAAAGGTTGTTAACAAAAATGCAAATAAACCTCACAAATTAACACTTGGAGATTTGGGAGTATTACAAGGTTTAAAAGAAAAAATGGAAAAAGAAGAAAAAAAATAAAATGGAATTAAACAAAGGTCAAGCCTTCATTGTTACATTGTGGGCAATTATAAGTCCCACAAGACACAAGTTTTACTGGCTTAGAAAAGGCCAGGGTATGGCAAAAGCGATTGCATATAGAGATGCAAAACAAAAAAAAATAAAAGAATTAAAAAAGATTATCATTCTCATTGAAAATTCATAGAATTTTCGTACATTTGCTTTTTTAAACTTAACAGTATGGATTTAAAATATGCAGAAGTACAAGAGGGGGAGGAATTTTTTTTAAACCACTCAAAAATTAAAAAAGAAGATGCATTTGAAATTGTTTTAGAAAACTCCTTAAGAACAATTGAAGAAGGGTCTGTTTCAGCATTTAGTGATAAATTTTCTTTTCCCCAAAACTTCAAAGAAGTTGTAAAAAAACTACTTGACAGAGACAAGGTATATTGCGCTACTGTGCCTTGTCCAGCCCATTTTGTAAATAATAAATGGATTGAAGAACTTACAACTTTATCTTTTAGAAGTCAGGAAATAAATGGCTTTGCAAAAAAAGTAAATGAATTTTTATTAAAGGATGCAACAATCTATATATACTCTTATTATGTTATGACTGTTGATAAATATATTGATGATGATTTAACAATTCCAGAGCCTTGGTTTTGGTATCGCTTGGCAATTAAATTTGACAATTGACATACTCTCCGTGCTGAAGCCTCGGAGATTCTGGCTTTAAAACGGCAGCGGCTCAAGAGCACAAGTGTTCTCAAGACTTACACAACCTATACCATGAGAAGATGTCCCTTCTCTTTTAATGTTTTTTGCAGCGTTATGGTCACGGTTGTGGTGTGTTCCGCAAAGTGGACAAGTCCATTCACGAATGCTTTCATCCAATCTTCCCATAACATGTGAGCAATTGCTGCACATTTGGGTGGATGGAAACCATTTGTCGATGAACACAACTTTTTTATCATGTTCCACTGCTTTATATTTAACTTTCTCAAATAAAGAACCAGGAGATAAGTCAAGGACTTTTCTTGCACGATTTTTCTTTTGCTTATTTGTTTCCAAGTTTTTATCTTTCTGCATCTGCAGAAAAGATAAACTCTCAAGACAAATAACATCATAAGAACGCACAAGTTCCAAAGCAAGTTTCCATTGCCAATCATTTCGCTGGTTGACAATTTTTTCATGCAAAGAAATAAGTTGCAATTTTGCTTTCTTGCGATTGTTGCTTCCTTTTTCTTTCTTGGATAAATTTCTGCTCAAAACTTGCAGTTTCTTAAATGAGACTTTTAAATATTCTGGAGAAATGAATTTCTTTCCATCTGAATCCACAAGAAATGTCGTCAAACCAAAATCGAATCCAGCGGTTTTACCCGTCTCGAATCCAACTCTCAGTTTCATTTCCTGCTCAACAGCGAAAATTATGAATATTTCTCCTTTGTGATTTCTCTTAACAGTGAGAGTCTTTATCTTTCCTTCGAAATCCCTGCTGTTAAAATATTTGTATTTCTTTTTGTTTATTGTGATTTCATCACCCTTTTGGTCAACCTTATATCCTGCCTGTTTTAAAGTGAATGATTTATAATGATATCTTCCTTTAAATGATGGAGGCGAAGCCTTCACCTTTCTTTTTAAGTTTGAGAAAAACAGTTTATATGCCTTATCCAAACGGTCTGTGATATCCTGGATTGCTTGCGAACCCAATTCCTTCCATTCTGGTTTATAACGCCCTTTTATTTTTGTCAGATGCTTCTGCAAGTCATATTTTCCAATATGCTTCTTATAAATTTTATAGAAGCGGTTATATAAAGCCACACAATGATTATATACCTCTGAATAAAGCTCAATGTCTTTTCTTAAAACATCGTTCTTGTCAGACCTGTATAACTTATATTTGTATGACTTTATCATTTATTTTATCTCTCCTTTTAAATCCTTTTCCATAAGAGCACGAAGTCTTTTGGATAAAACATAACTGTTTTTTTTACAAAACAGCATATATTTTTCCCAAAACTTTTCATCTACACGTGTTCTTAATTCTTTTGTTTTTAAATTTTTCATTTCGTTTATCTGCTACAATTATAAATATACAAAAATTTTGTGAATTTATCAAGAAAATTATAACTTTTTTATTTATTTTTCATATAAATTAATAAATTTAGAAATATTAAAGCTGATTCATCTCCATGCTAAAGCAAAAAATGAAGCTTTCTCAGACAAAAAATTGTAATTTATTATAGAAGAAATTTAAATTTTATTTTTTTTTATTTTGTTTATTCATTTTTTTTTTGTTTATTTGCTTTATGTTTAATTTAAAAATTTAAAAATATGAAAACTTTAATCTTTTTATTTGTTATGTCGATGTTTAATTTTTCTGCTGTTAATTCTTTTGTCCCCAAAGACGTTAAAAAGGGGGAAAAATTAATGGTGGTTGAAAAAAAATATCCAAATTACCACTTTAAATTTTACAAAAAGGCTGGAGAAGTCAAATTTGCCTTTTCAATGCTTGGATATTGGGGCAGTAAAGAAGGTTGTGTTTTGCAATTTACTAATGATACTTTGATGTGTATTACTACTTTTAAAAACTATAAACAATATAAAGAATATATTACAAACTCAAATGAAATAACAAATATTACAATAAATGAAAAAAATTTAATGCTAACATCTAATGAGTGAAGCAAAAAGGGTGTTTCATGTTAATTTTGAGGAATTACATAGTCTTTCACTAGAGGATTTAAAAAAACAAATTATAAATACATATATGAAAAAAGATAAGGGGCAAGGAACAAGTATTATTGCATTACAAAAAAACAAGTTTAAGGATAGAATAAGTTTTTCGGAACATTATAATTTAGCTGTTTTTAAAATTTTTTCAGATTACTTTAATATCGTTCATCAAAACAAAGAAAAGCAAGAAAGAGATGAAATAGAAATGATTGGATTGATACATAACGAATTTGTTGACACAATTCAATTATATGGTTCACTTGGGTCGAAAGAAGTTTGGTTTAAGATTCTTGGTTTAACTATAAAAATGGGCTTTCATATTTTTAAAAGTAATGGAGAAGTTTTCTATGAAATTTACTTAACTTCTGCAGAACATACAGATTTTAAAAGTAGATTTATTTATGACGAAATGTTCCAACGTGCACTTAAAGAAAGTGAACTCGCTGGTTCATATATAACAATGGTTGCAAATGAATTTAGATGGGAAGTTAAACCTCTTGAGAAAAGAACAATGAATGATATTTATCTTCCAGAAAAACAAATGGAAGACCTTCAAATGCTAATTGATGTTTATGTGAACAACGGTGAATTACTTCGTTATTTAATGGTTGGTGTTCCAGGAACAGGAAAAACAGAGTCCTGTTTAACTTTAATGAATGAATTAAAGAATAAAAATGTAACAATTATCAAAACTCCAGTATGTAAATTTTTAAGCGAAAAAGTTAAACTTGCTGTTTTACTTAAACCTTGCATTATAATTTTTGATGATTTGGATTTATCTTTGGGGTCAAGGAATTCTGGCGGATGGTCTGGAATGTTACAAAGTTTTTTAGATATATTAGACGGTACAGATAAACTTCCAAAAGACGTTGGAATCCTTGCTACAACAAATTCTGCGTATCTTTTGGATTTAGCTGCTCAACGTCCAGGTCGCTTCAGCAAAGTTATGATATTTGATGAACTTACAAAAGATAATATTCGTAACATCATTTTTAAATCATTAAAATATAATTTTGGCACAATTGAAAAAACTGTTATAAATATTTTTTCAGACCAAAAAATCATCGACAAATTTCATTCAAGTCAAGTTACTGGCTCTCAAATTTATACTAGTGTGTCAATGATGAAGCTTAAATACGACATGTTGATGAAAGCTAAAAAAGAAGGGGTAAAACTTTCTGTGCATTGGTTATTGAGTGAGATTGATGAAGAAATTAAGATTCTTGAAAAAGTTCATAGTCAACAAAAAATAACTGACAAACTTAATAACGGAAGAGATTCAAGGAAAATTGGATTTGGTCAACATCAAGAAAACGAAGAATGTTTAGCTGATGAGAACGAGGTTGAAGAAATGGTGACAGAGTATGATTGTGATAAAAGAGCACCAAACAAATTTGAATAATAGTAAAAAACATAAGTGTTGATATAAGTAGTGATACTCCAATTTTTTTAAAAAAATAAATCTGTGGGAAAAAAAGTTTTTATTAAAATTGATGCTTATGCATTGGGCGATAATATAGCTTGGATGCCATACCAAATACTCATTTGGTGCCAATGAAGATAATAATTTAAAATATGCGCCATGTATTTCTAAAAATGTACCTAATTTATAAACTAATTGTCTTATACCATATTCGATATCTTAAATCACCAGCACCACTATCTGGATTGTTTGGGTCTCCATTGAAATCTAAGCCTCTTATAGTTGTATCTCCGCTTGCATTAATTGCGGCAGTGTTATATCCTGCTTGATTGTCATTATATATAGTTAATCCAGACAATGAATTTGAATATGCGGGATTAATGGTTGTGTATAAATTTCCAATCGTAGCTAATTTATAATCTTCTAAATAAAAACTATAATCACCAGGAAATCCACTATAATCATACGGTACAGTAACATTAAATGTTGATATAATCTTAGTAATTACATTTATTTTGTTAATTCCTGGGTCTGAAAGTACAGTAATAGGATTTGTTGCGGCTGAATATAAGTCAGCTTGAGTAACAGTCACATCAGCATAATGTGTTGTTTCAAAGTTAGAGGTATAAGTGTCTTGTATATTAAGATTGTTAACATATGTTGTATATGAAGATGTTCCTGTTATTCCACTACAACCCAAAATAATTGTTCCTTCACTTTGAGCATTACAGGATTGCCCACCAATTACTGCTGAATATGTTCCAGACGCAACTGAAGAATAACCTCCAGCGTGAGAATAATCACCACTGGCCAATGTTCCATATCCAATAGCAGTGGCATAATTTCCTGTTGCATCTAATCCAGAATCATTATCAGCTTTAATTGAATTAATTCCAGTTGAACCAGATGCCCAATATGTGTCTCCAGTTATTTCCGAGCCACCTAAAGCGCTATATATATACTCAAAAGAATTATTTATAATGGTTCTTCCATCATTTGGACTGGCGCTGGTAGCTATTTCTGTGTATGCGGAATATGCACTCATGTTTTAAAACGTTTTTTTATAAATAGTTTGAAAATAATAACTTTTTTAAATATTTTTCGTATACTTGTAAAAATAAACTTAATTTTATGAAATACATAATTTTTGAAATGATTAGACCAGAGGTTTTACAAAAGACCATTCAAGATGGTTATTATGTAAAAGAATTGGAACGCTTTGCATTACAAAAACTTGATATTTCTTCTATTCAAGAGGAACATGATAGTTTTGAATCGGCTATGGAAGAAATTACGAAAAATGTAGAAAAATTAGAATGCATGTCTTTGACAATATTACCAATCATTCACGTTGATTATGAAGGCAAAATATCGTAATTTTGGACTTACACAATTAAAGTAAAGAGTTGCAAAATTCACACATTTTCAAGTAATTACAAAACTTAATAAAATCATTCTCGTATAAAATGTTGAACACGATTTTGTGTTCATTAAAAATTGTTATATATGAGAAATTTAGTGATTATTCCGCAAATTACAAAAAAAAATTCAGATTCTTTTGTAACGTATCTTCAAGAAATAAAAAGATTGGGTAAAAAAGGAAATTTAACCAAGGTGCAAGAAGGAGAGCTTGCTCAAAAAATAAGTTTTGGGGACACAAAAGCAGAAACAGAATTAATCGAAAGAAATTTAAAATTTGTAATTAGCGTAGCCAAGCAATATCAAGGTTACAATTGCCAGTTAGAAGATTTAGTAAGTGAAGGAAATATAGGGTTAATTAAAGCAGCTAGAAGATTTGATGTAAGTAAAGAGTGCAAATTTATTTCTTATGCGGTATGGTGGATTAGAGCATCTATTTTATGTTATCTTAATAAAAACAGTAGACCAATAAGACTTCCAATTAAAAAAATAGCTCAACTTTCTATAATAAAAAAATTTCAAGCAAAGTTTGAACAAGAATTTAATAGAAAGCCATCCACAGATGAAATTCTTGATGGAATGGAAATTGACATGGATTTTGACCAAATTAGTAATGTTTTCTCTATAAATAGAGGAGTTCAATCATTAAATAATAGTATATCTAGCGATTTTGAAATAAATGGAGATACTTTAGAAAGTAAAATTTCTGATGAGCCACAAATTAATAGTGTTTTAAACGAAGAAGATGTAAAAAGTGTCATTAAAAGAATTTTAAACAAAATTCCAGAAAAAAACAAGGTTGTGGTTGAACTTTATTATGGTTTGAATGGGCGAAAGACGCATACGCTTTATGAAATCGGTCAACAATTGCAATTAACAAAAGAACGAATACGCAACATAAGAAATGATGCTCTTAGGCATATGGGAATGAAAAAAAATAGAAACTTTCTTAAACAATATGTTGTATAAAATAAAGTGGGGGCAATTTGTCCCCCCTTTTGTTTGGTTATTGCTTTTATTTTTTGTACATTTGTCATATTTAAAATTTATATGACAACCAGAGAAATATATTTTAAAATCTACACATCAATTGATTTGCCAGGGGCAGCAATTGGATACGCCTCTAAAGACAAAAATGAAGTAATTCAGATTGGAAGTACTCTTCCAGTTCGTTTTAGTGATGGCCACGAAGTGAACATAAAAAAAATGACGAAAAAAGAACAAGAAGAAGGTTTTATGTTTTGGTGGCATTCACCCGAAGGTGAAGCGTTTATAAAAGAAAATACGAAAACAATAGGTCATCTTTTTGCAAGTATAATATTAAATCAAAAATAAAATATGAATACATT
>Ga0208375_1000611_pt1 | contig 49741 bp, 36 predicted proteins | sample RifOxyD1_FD_184038 | JGI IMG/M metagenome (GOLD analysis project Ga0208375, IMG submission 184038) | Soil microbial communities from Rifle, Colorado - Rifle Oxygen_injection D1 (SPAdes) | ecosystem: Environmental > Terrestrial > Deep subsurface > Rock core/Sediment | place: Rifle, Colorado... | reverse complement strand
ACTGGGACTCTTATGATAATTGAATCAAAAATATAACGGCCCTCGGCCGATTTTTTGACATATCGCCAGCTAAAAACACCGGCGACAATGAATACTATCGCCAGAAGCCAGCCCCAAGCCCTGGTAAAATTACTCAAGGCAATCAATAGGCGCGTAACCGCCGGCAACTCGGCGCCTGATTCAACGACAATGGTTGTAAGCTGGGGCACGACGACCACTAAAAGCAGAATGCCGATAATAACAAGAGATCCCAGCACAAAGAGCGGATAAATCATAGCGCTCCTTGCCCGCGCCGTCAGCAGATATTGGCGGCCGAGATAATCGGCCAAATAGACTAAAACTTCTTCAAGTCTCCCGGAAACCTCGCCAGACTTGACCATATTGACGTAAAACGAGGAAAAAACCCGGGGATATTTAACCAAAGAGCGCGAAAGAGAGGCTCCGGCGTCAACATCGTCAGCGACTGCGGAGACAATTCCGCTTAAATTTTTATTCTTCGTTTGCTTCGCCATAGTCCGAAGCGATTGCACCAAAGGGACTTTCGCCGAGATCAGCGCGGCAAGCTGTCGCGTCAATACCACGACATCTTGGGTTTTTACACGCCCCAAAATCACCGACAGAAAATTCAAAAAACGGATTTGATTTTCGGCCGTTTCGGGAACTAAAGAGGTAATGATCAGTTTCCGATTTTGCAATATGACCACTACCGCTTCGCTCGAAGCGGCATCCACCGTGCCGGATTCAATTTTTCCTTCCGGCGTGCGCGCCGTATATTTAAATCTTGGCATAAAGTAAAATTTCGATATTTTGATATGTTGATATGTCGATATTGTGTCAATATGTCAATAGTCAATAGTCAATATTTCGATATTTCGATATATCAATCTTATGAGCGCTGGAGCATCATCGTCAATTCCGTGGGATTTGGAGAATAATTTACAGCAACCTCTCCCAGAATCTCTCCGCGCCGGACCAGTTCCGCCAGCGACCGGTTCAAACTAATCATACCCCTTTCAATGTTGGTTTCAATCACGAGGTCAATTTGATGGGTTTTTTGTTCGCGTATAAGAGTTTTTACGGCTGGCGTGGTAAATAAAATTTCGGTTGCCGGCAAACGACCGCCGGCGCGCCGAGGCAAAAGACGCTGAGAAATAACCGCCGAAAGAGTCGTAGCCAGCTGAATGCGAATCTGGGCCTGCTGGGAAGCGGTAAAGCTGTCAATAATGCGGTCAATGGTCTGGGCGGCGGAATTGGTATGCAAAGACGCTAAAACCAAATGACCCGTCTCGGCGGCAGTTAAGGCCGCGGACATGGTAATCGGATCGCGCATCTCGCCTATCATAATAACATTGGGGTCTTCACGCAAAACGCTTCGCAAAGCCCTGTGAAAACCCTTAGTATCAAATCCGACTTCACGTTGGTCAATGATTGATTTATCGCCAAAAAAGACGTATTCAATGGGATCCTCTATAGTAATAATATGCTCGGCGCGAATATGATTGATCTCGTCAATAATTGATGCCATGGTGGTTGATTTGCCATGCCCGGCCGGGCCGCAAATCAGCACGAAGCCCTGCTTGATATGCGAGAGTTCGTGAAGCGTCGCGGGCAAATTGAGTTCTTCTATAGTGTTAATCTTTGTCTGGATAAGGCGCAGAGCGACGCTTATAAAACTTTTTTGAAAATAAGCGTTAATACGAAAACGCGCTTTATCGCGAAAAGCGTATGAAAAATCAATTTCTTTTTCGACGGAAAGTTCATCCTTGCGACTCCCAAGCAATTGGAAAGCCAGTTCGCGGGTGGCGTCGGGCGTTAGCACCTGAAAATTAGTCAAAGGCACCAAAGTCCCATCAACGCGCAAGGTCGGATAATAACCGACATTCAAATGCAAATCCGACGCGTTCAGTTTCAACGTTGTCATCAACAAATCTTCCAAAAATTGTTGAATGGTAGGCATCTTCGTTTCACTCAAATTCAAAAATCAAAATACAAAAGTCAAAATTTAGGTATTTTTACTTTTTTATTTTCGCTTCTACGTCTTCAACGCTCACGACATGAATTAGTTCTTCCAATCCAATGATACCATCTAACACCTTAAGAATGCCATCCTGAAACATGGTAATCATGTTCTGGCGCTTGGCTTCAGCTACCAGCTTATCCTCAGAAACGCCGGAGGCGATGATTTGGCTAAGCTCCGAGGTCATAGCCAATATCTCAAATACGGCAATACGGCCGCGCGTTCCTTTGTCATTGCATTGCGGACAGCCCTGCGGCTCGTAAATCTTGATAGGATCTTTTACCTTTAAGTCCTTCTTTATCCCTTCGGGCATGGACGCGATCGCGTTTGTAATAATTTCCTTCGCCCGTTCGGGCGCCGCCACTTCTTTTCTGCAATCTGGACACAACTTTTTAACAAGACGCTGGGCGGCGACAAGATTAAGCGACGAGGGAATCAAAAAGGGTTCAACGCCCATATCTATAAGGCGCGGAATGGCGCCAATGGCATTATTAGTGTGAAGCGTTGAAAGAACAATGTGGCCGGTAAGAGCCGCGTGAATTGAAAGAGTCGCGGTTTCATTGTCGCGCACCTCGCCAACGACAATAACGTTAGGGTCCTGGCGCAGGATTTGCCTCAAACCCGAACCGAAAGTATAGCCGATTTCCGGCCTGATTTGGGACTGGTTCACCCATTCAATGTAATACTCCACCGGATCTTCCAATGTCACTATATTAACTCCGTCGGTATTCAGAATTTTAAGTATTGAATAAATAGTGGTTGATTTGCCGGAGCCGGTCGGGCCAGTTATAAATATCAAACCGAAGGGTTTGTGAATCGCTTCTTTCATAGTCTCAAGATTTCTTCCCATAACGCCCAGATCCGGCAAGGTTCTAACCCCCTGGGAGGTGTCAAGAATACGAAGCGCCACTTTTTCGCCCGCGGCCGTGGGGAATGTTGAAACGCGGAAATCAACTTCTTTGTCGCCGAGACGAGACCGAAAGCGGCCGTCTTGAGGCACGCGGCGCTCATCAATCCGCAAGTTTGACAAAATCTTTACGCGGGAGATGACGGCTTGATGGACCGATAAAGGCAAGGTCAAAGCCGTCGCCAGAACCCCGTCAATTCTGTATCTGATTCTCACTTTTTCGAAAGACGGCTCAATGTGGATATCCGAAGCTCTGAATTCAACGCCGTTTTTTATGATCGTAGTTACCACTCTGATAATGGGCGCGTCTATTTCCGTCTCCTTTTTGCCAGCATCGACCTCTTCGCCGAGAGTCAGTTTTTCTTTAGTCAGACCCCTTTCCAGTTCCTCAAGCGCTTGACTGACTTCCTGCTTGATCCCTTTGTATTGCTCCATCGCTCTCTGCCAGTCGGTTTCGCTGATTTTTAAGATCTTCACGATCAAACCCAACTGGCTCACCAGAAAGTTCAAGGCTTCTTGCGCTTTAACGTCGGTAGGATCAACCATGCCGACTTGGAGAACTTTCCCCAAAAGATCAAAAGGCGCCATCTTGTAAAATCGCGCCGAATCTTCCGGTATCAAAATTAAAACATCGGGTGAGATTTTTTCCGGAATAGCCGCCGTTTGGTTTTGATTGTTGTCAGGCATGCCTTTACGAAATACGAATTATTACGAATTTACGAATTCGTACATTCGTACAGATTCGTACTTCGTAAATACTAAAATGGCGCGAGGGGATTAACTCTTCCGAGAGCTTCAACTTTAATAGGAATATCTCCGTAAAGTTTCAAAGCTTTATAGGGGACGGAATCAACAACGTCAAAATTAAAACTCGACAATCGAATGACTTTTAATTCAACCGCGTTTAATTCCTGGACTGGCGGAATGTCAGACGAGACCTGTAAAGTCGTAAAGCCGTAAGTTGTAAGAAAATAATACCCGGCCGCGGCAATTATAACAAACAACGCGCCCAACAAGATGTAAAGCCGCATTTGACGTTTTTTCGTTTCCGGCGGCTGGAAAGTCCCAAAAGCGCCGGACGCCTGCGCCGGGTTCGGCCTGGCCAAAACTGGATTGGTTGATGATGGAATTATGACCATAAAATTAAAATGTCTGGCTGTGCTAGATCTCGCGAAGCGAGAAAAATTATTTATTATTGATAATAAGCGTTAACAACCGCTATAAACTTGATATTATTGAGGCCGCTGACTTCGACAGCGCCACCCACGGCTGGCGCCACATTGAAGCTGACGCTTTCGGTATCCAAAAGCCGCAAATTAGTCTCAACGGCTTTAAGATAATTCAAAAAATTTGGATAACTGCCCTTGACCTTGGCGCTTATATTTACTACTTGAAGACCGGCGGGCAGAGTAGCGCCAAGTTCTAACGCGGCCGGCCCGCCCACGGGGCGAACCAGATTAAAATCAACACCCTCAAAGACTAAAGAATTTCCTCCGGCAAGAGCCTCAAGCATCACCAAAAGATCAGGAATGGCGGGATTGTTCGGCATGATTTGATTTATTTTCGCGACATCCTGAATTTTTTCCTGATATTGCGCCATTAAATTTTTGAGATTTTCGGCAAGTTTCTGACGCTGGACCAAGACTTCTTTGTTTTTGGCGATAACATCCCGAACGGCCTGGATGTCCTGCCAAACGCCAAGGTCAAAATACCAAAAGATAAAGCCGGCTGACAAAATCAGTATAAAAGGCACTATTAAATACTTAAAGACTAAATTACTCATATTGAAACTATATCAAAATGTCGACATTTATTTTTGTTGGCGAAAGATATCGGGTTTGACATCAACTTTCAAATCGAACTGTAAGTTTTTAACTCCAAAAGTAATGCCGGATACCGCAACGCCAAGGATCATGGGGTTTTCGCGTAAAGCAACGATTTGTTTCGCCAAGGCAGTATAGCTCTGGGCACTACCTTTAAGCTGAATGGAATTCTTGACGGCTTCGGCCTGTACCGAATTATAAGAAACTTTCGGGTAGGTTGAAGAATTGATCAAACTCAAAAAAGATGAAAAATAGGTATGATTAGCAAAAAGGCTCCTAAGTGTATTGAGCGACTCATTGAATCGAACGACGGTTTGTTCATCTTCCGCGTTAACGGCCGCGGCCGCTTCTTTTATCTGATTATTTAAACCAAGAACTTCATCTTGAAGCCGAGCCAGATAAAGTCGCAAACCGACGTAGCTCAAAACCACAATTACAAAAAATGCGATTGACGCCCATAAAAACCACCGCCATGTTGGCAGAGTCTGTATGAGCGTAAATGGTTTTGGAGCGATTTCTACCATTTTTATTGCATGTCGCGAAGCGCCAGGCCCAGAGCAATGGCCAGCTCGCTGCCTATTTTTTTAATAATCGGTTCAAGTTTCTGGGGATAAATAATCCGGCTGAAAGGATTAGCGTAGGTGATATCGATTTTTAATTTTTTTGAAAAATATTCCGCCAAACCCGGCATATTGGCTGCGCCGCCGTACATTATCAGCTTTTCAATCTTTCTTTGGGTTTTTGAATGATGAAGATCAATAATCTGCTGAATGGATGACGAGATTATGTCCAAAAGCGGCAGGATAACGCTGGCTACTTCAGATTCTTCTCGTATTACGGCTACGCCCCTTTCTCTTTTCAATTCTTCGGCTCGCCTTAAGCTGATATTTAGAGCTTTAGAAAGAACTCGGGTCAAATCTTCGGAAGAGGTTTCAATTGAGTGGCTAATTCTTAAAAACCCTTGGTCAACGATGCTAATGGTCGTATCGCGAGCGCCGACATCAAGAATGACTGTTGGGGTCGGATCAGAACCCATCAGGGCTCGCGTAGCGCTTACGGTTTCAAGCTCAATAGCTGAAACTGCAAGACCCGTGTTACGCGCTGTGTCCACATATTCGTCAATCAACTCCCTCGGTATGGCAACCAGAAGGACTTGTAAATGACCCTGATCATTGGCGGTCGGGGGTGTCTGGCCGATAAGATTCCAGTCAATCACAAGTTGTTCCAAAGAAACGGGCACGTATTTGCGCGCCTCAAACTGGACCGCTTGCGCCAGTTCAGTCTCATTCATCATCGGCAAATCCATTACCGTAAGAAAACTGGAGAAGATCGGGACCGCCATATTGGTTTCTTTAACCGCGATATTCGCTTTTCCAATTAGGCGCTTAATCATTTCTGTCGCCTCCCCTCCAAAAACGCGGCGCGAGCGGTTTGTCATAGCAGAATCATCGGTCAAGACATCCAGAAACTTATAGCTTTCAAGGATCGCGTAATTTTCCAGTTTGGGACGGCCTTTTTCTTTTGAAAGTTCAGCGATTTTTATGGATGCGGTGCCGATATCAATTCCTAAGTATGTTTTTTGACCAAAACCAAAAAAATTAAACACATGTGGATTATACCAGAATGAGGTTGATAAAATAAGCAAGTGTTTATCCACAACGTCCTACTAATTACGAATTATCCCGAATTACGAATATTCGTAATTCGCCAAAATTCGTAATTAGTAGGCAAATAGCTTTGATTTTCTCGGGATTTCATGTTATGTTCTCAATTATGAAATTCCCTCAAGCTTTAGGAGAACGCTTGACCGAGCGGTCCAAGACCGCGCTAGAACAGGCCGAAACCATCAGTCGTGGTCTAGTAGCGAGAGAAATCACCGTAAACCACCTTATTTCCGCTCTATTCCAAACTAAGGGCTGTCTTGCTTTTAATTTGCTCAATATTCATCGTATCGCTCAAAGCGACATCGGAGAAAAGGCCGAAGGTCCAAAAGCCGGAACGTTCAAAAAAAGAAATTCCGAAACAAAAATTTCCCGAGATCTTGAAGAAGTCCTCAAAAATGCCATGAGCCAGGCGGCAAAATTCAACTACCGCTATATTGGCACGGAACATCTGCTTTGGGCCCTTTTGGACAACTTAAGACTTGGGGTCGCGCCGGATAAACGGGCTTCTATAGACAATATTGAGACCCATCTAAAAGAGCTTTTCACCATCGGGGCGCGCGTCAATCACCAAGGAGCGGACCTGCAGCAAATAGTAAGCCCGAACCTTAATGGCGCCGGCATTCTTGATACCCTCTTAAGATCCGCCTACGAAAACTTCAGACGCTTCGGCATGAAGTCAAACGACGTCAACCGCGTCCAGGGACAATTCTTAAAAAATATCATGGACATAGAAAAAAACGACGCGAGCGAAAATCGCCCCGAGCCCATCGAACGGGCGAAATTCAATGACAATCATTTCGCTTATGAAGAACATCCCGAAACCCAGAAGTCGGCCCTGGCAACTTATTCCGTTGATCTTGTTAAATTAGCGAAAAAAGGCAAACTCGATCCGATAATCGGCCGCTCAAAAGAAATCGACCGTTTAATGACGGTTCTTTGCCGCCGCACAAAAAACAATCCTATGCTTATCGGCGAGCCGGGCGTTGGCAAAACCGCCATTGTCGCGGGATTAGCCCAAAAAATCGCCAAGCAAGGCGAGATAAGCCCTCTACTTGCCAAAAAACACATTTACCAGCTCGACCTTGGCCTTATTGTCGCCGGAACGATGTTTCGGGGAGAATTTGAAGCCCGATTTAAAGAGATCCTGCGCGAGGTGGAACAAAAAGAAGCGATTATTTTTATAGACGAGATACACACCATAGTCGGCGCCGGGTCGGCCCAGGGATCGCTTGATGCCGCCAATATTTTGAAGCCGCTGCTTTCCCAAAATAATTTTCAAGTGATAGGCGCCACGACAACGAGTGAATGGCGCAGGCATATTGAAAAAGACGCGGCTTTGGAAAGACGTTTTCAGACGATAACAATAGAGGAGCCAAGCCTTGAGGAAACAAAAAACATACTTCTGGGCCTCAAACCATATTTTGAATCGCATCATAAGATTAATATAACTCGCGAATCAGTCGAGACGATCCTGACTTTTGCCGACCAATATGTCACCGGCCGCTTTTTCCCCGACAAAGCTATAGACATCCTTGATGAGGCATGCGCTTATAAAAAATCCGAAGCACGAAATCCGAAATCCGAAACAAATTCAAAATTCAAAATTTCAAATACTAAACAATATCTGATTGCCGAGGATATCGCCAAAACCGTATCGCTTATGACACATGTGCCAGTGGAGAAGCTTAAAGAAAGCGAGGCCAAGAAATTTCTTAATCTTGAGCATGTTTTGGCCAAAAAAATTATCGGGCAGAGCGAAGCCATTAAAACCGTAGCTTCAACATTAAAGCGGGCCCGAGCCGGCTTTGCGGAACCGTTAAGGCCGCTGGGTTCTTTCCTTTTTCTGGGGCCGACGGGCGTAGGCAAAACAGAGCTCGCTAAAGTTTTGGCCAGGGAAGTTTTTGCCGGGAAAAATTCTTTGATCAAGATAGATATGTCGGAATTTTCCGAATCCCACTCTATAGCCAAATTGATCGGCTCACCCCCGGGTTACGTCGGATTTGAAGAGGGCGGCTGGCTTACCGAAAAAGTAAGGACCAATCCTTACTCCGTGATCCTTTTCGATGAAATCGAAAAAGCCCACTCCCAACTTGCCAATATCCTGCTCCAGATATTAGAGGACGGCATTTTGACCGATTCGCACGGCAGAAAAATTAATTTTCGCAATACCGTCATAATTCTGACGTCAAACATCGGCACCCAAGATTTCACGAAACAAGCCCAGAGGCTTGGATTCGTGGAAGGCAAGCGAAGGACGCTGGACGAGAAGTTTTCGGAAATCCGTGAATCCTGCCTCAAAGAACTGCGACGGCGACTAAGGCCGGAGCTTCTGGCAAGAATTGACTCCACCATCGTCTTTAAGGCGCTGGGCGCCGGAGAAATTCGAAAAATAACCAAGCTGGTACTTTCCGAACTTGAAGAGCGAATGGCGCAAAAATCGGTCCATATAAAAATGCCGAAAGAGGTGGCGGAATTCATCGCCGAAAAAGCTAGCGGCGCCGAGACCGGCGCGCGGCGCGTCAGATCGCTCGTAACCCATTATTTGGAAAACACGCTGGCCGAAACGGCAATTAAAAACCCGAAAAAAACTAAATATACCGTCACCGTAAAAAATGGAAAAATATACATTGGCTGACGCCAGAAACTTCTTCTTAGACTTAATTTTCCCGAGGTATTGTTTGGGTTGCAAAAAAGAACTTTCCGCAAAACAAGTCTCTCATTTATGCGAGGCTTGTTTTAATTCAATCCGCGTTAATCTTTCGCCGCAATGTTTCGTCTGCGGCCGAAGAACACCGGATGCTAGAACATGTTCCATGTGCCGAAAGAAAACCGGACTTTCGGGTTTTATGTCGATCGGCCGCTATGAAGACCGCGTCTTGCGCGAAGCGATCCATTATCTGAAATACAATTATTTAGAATCGCTGAAAATCCCTTTAGGTGAACTGGCTGGCAAGTTCATAAAACAAAACCGGCTGGAAAGCGTATTTGAAAAATCGGTTTTAGTGCCCGTTCCTCTGGCGCGCCGGCGCTTTGCGGAACGCGGATTCAATCAGTCGGAGTTGATCGCGCTTGAAATTTTAAAATATTTTCAACTTGAAACTGACCATCGTTTTCAGCGAGGCCCTGTCATAGGCGGAGATCCGCATTTGGCGGAAAATACTGCGATACTGCGCAATGACTTGATAAAAAGAATCGAATTTAATAAACCCCAAGCAGACATCAACGACTGGAAAGAGCGAAAAGAAAATGTATCCGGCGCTTTTGAGGCGAAAAATCCCAAAATGATACTAAAACTCTCGCGAGATCATTACAAATTTATCCTGATTGATGACGTTTCAACTTCGGGCGCCACTCTTGAAGCCTGCGCCCGCGCGCTTAAAGACGCCGGCGCCAAAGAAATTTGCGCGATGGTCATCGCTCGCGGTTAATACAAAAACCACCGCGATTAGAGTAGACCGCGCCTAGGATAGACCGCGTCTGTAATTTAAGATTAAATTTAATATGCCGCAATACCACGCATATGCGTGGTATTGCGGCATAGAAACTTTGATAGTAAAATAGATTACATGAGAATAAAAAATTCCAAAACAAGACAACTTCTAAAATACTTGGCAATAGGTTCCGGCGTCGTAATTTTATCTTTGCTTTCGCCCGCCTTGCCGCATCAACTTTTAAAGTCCTACATCAGAAATAAAAAAATACAACGAAGAAGATTTTTAGAGGATTTAAAAAGATTACAGAGAAGAGATTTGATAGATTATCAACTTTTAGATAATGAAAGGATTAAGATAATCTTAAAAAAAGAGGGACGAGAAAAAACCTTAATATATGACATTGATGAAATAAAATTAGATAAAAACAAGAAATGGGATGGTAGATGGCGCTTGATTATGTTTGACATTCCTATCCGCAAGAAAACAGCTCGCGATGTTTTCCGAAAAAAGTTAAAAGAATTGGAATTTTACCAGCTTCAAAAAAGCGTTTATTTAACTCCTTACGATTGTGAAAATGAAATAGATTTCATCTGTGAATTTTTTAAAGTACGAAACCATGTTCTGTTATTAACTATAAGTAAATTCGAAGGATCAGAAAAACTAAAACATTATTTTGATCTCTGATTTGATCTAAAAAGTCGCCGCTTGTGCCGCAATACTACGCATATGCGTAGTATTGCGGCACTGTAAAAATAAATATACAAATAAAGAGATGGGAAAAGAGATGGGTACGGAAATAAAAACCACGGCCTATGGCCGTGGAGTTTTTGTTTTCTTTATTTCGGAATAATTTCAATCCAATCGGGCAAAGGAGAGCCGGAAAGAAAAACGTTGACGAAATCCTGTGGCGCGGTTGAGCCGCCGGGACCGGTGCAGACTAAAGTAAAGGTTGTAGGACTTGTAATAGGCGGAGAAACCTCGCCTGCTAAATTAGAGGGCGGTTTTGAGCCAGTCCAGCCGCCGGAAGCCGTGCACGGCGTGGGGCCGGATGTATTAGTTGAGGTCCAAGTAAGATTGCAGGCGTCGCCGCTTGTAACTCCAAGCGGACCATCACTGCCATCACACTTCAAATTAACGGTTGGCGGACAATAAGGCGTAGTGGTGGGGCCGATTGTATTGGAATTTTTAGTGCCGCTGCCGTTATAAGCTTGGATATAATAACTATAAGAAGTATTTTCGAACACGCTGTTATCAGTATAGGTCGTCGCTGTAGTTGTAGCTATTTGACCGCTGTTTCTGAATATTTTGTATCCATCGGCCCCTGACGAAGCGGTCCAAATGAGCCCGAATGAATTACATTGAATCGCGCCAGAACTTAAAGTAAAGTCTCCGGGAAAAGCGCCGCTGACATCAACAGTCACATTATCGTTCTTTGCTCCAAAAGCATTGTAACAAGTGAACAAATACGTCCTCGCGCTTGAGAGGTTTCCGGTGCTTGACGGGCCGCCATTGACCGCGATCGGATTAACCCATGAGCCGGGGTATCCCGCGGAATCACCGGCCGAAAGTCCCGAGCCTTCGTCAAATTTCCAGTAAGCGATCGGAGGAACAACGGTGCCGGGAAGAGCGATATTATCTCTGTCACTTTGAATTTCAGCCAGCGACAAAACTCTACTATAAATCCGGACTTCGTCCACCAAACCGTTAACGAAACTCGCGTTATCGCCTCTTTGCCCAATATAGATAGTAGTGGAATTGCCGGTAAACAGAGCAGTACTTAATCCGCTCCAGGCGCCTCCGCTGCTTGAAACGCCATCCAAATACATCGCGTATGTGGAGACGCCATCAAACGTAACGGTTACGTTGTGCCAATTGGTATCAGAGATAACGACTGTTGAAGCTTTTGGCACGGCAGAGACGTTGCTGTTTTGAACATAAAATCTGTAGCCGCCGCCTCCGCCATCTCCCAGTCCAACCTGAATGTTTTTGCTTCCGTCATAAAAAGAAACGTATCGCTTCCAGGAAAGAGTAGAGGGTTTCGCCCAAAACGAGATAGTAAATGGCGACGAACTTATAAAGTTGGGTACGGATACTCTTGGAACGGATACATAATCGTTGGTCCCGTCAAATTGAAGCGCGCTTCCATATTGCCCGGCAACCCAAAGAGGACCGTTGGTTAGATTCCCGTTATTGCCACCGGGAGTAAAGCAGGCATCAGCGCCGGCTGAATTCCAAGTCAAATCTGTCGCAGTTCCGGACGGGATTGTAATCGGTCCGTCTTTAAAGACTCCATCGCTTGGATCTTTGGCTTTGATGTCGGCGGATGGGGGTGTCGAGGAAACGTTGACTGTTACCGAATCAACATCAGATGAATAAGCGTTGGAGCAGGTAAGGGTGTAGGTCTTTGATGAAGTCAGGTTTCCGGTTGACTCGCCCGGAGGATAGGCTTGATTTAGCGGTTTTGCGCCGGACCAATCTCCGGAAGCGGTGCAAGATGTGGCATTAGAGGAGGTCCAAGATAAATCCGCGGCAGTGTTATAGTCAATTGGCGGAGGAGAGTCAGAATTATTGGCTTTAAGATCCACAGTCACTAACGCACAGGCGGGTGTTGTAAAAGGCTGGGGACCAGGAACGGCAGGAACAGTATAATAACCGCAATCTCCAGTAAAACTACTGTAATCATACGCCATAACATCCCAATCATAATCAGTGGAAGGATATAAATTGACAGAATAATTTGTATTAGTAATAAAAGAAAAATAACCACCGCCGTTACCAGTAATATTAAGTTGATAATTCTTAGGAAGACCTGTAGGAAAAAAACATGTGGCTTCATTAGGAAACGAGTATGCCGGCCAGGAAAAAGCGGTTTTGGCTACCACAAGACCCGACCTATTATTGTTAAAAAGATTAAGAATTTGCTCCGGAGTGAGAACGAGGCGCCAGAGACCGACTTCATCTATGCCCCCGCTGAAATAACCGGCGCCATAGCTTCCCTGCCGCCCGATGGAGAAAGTCGCGTTATTGGAATTTCCCGCGGCGGGTTGCGCCACCGGCGACCCGACTAGCGCGCCGTTTTTATAAAATCTGACCAACGTGCCGTCATAGGTAACCGCGATATGCGTCCAGACATTCGTTGGGAAATTAGTACCGTTATAGGCCAGACCCGAACATATTACCCCGTAATTACCCAGACCAGGAGTATTGGGCAGATAAAGCATCCATTGGCCGGAACACAATGTCGTATTAAAAGCCGTTCCAAGACCAATGGTGCCAGGAAAAATATAACTCATAAGTGGTGTTTGAAAACCGCTATAATTTCCGGACGGCTTAATCCAAATCGAAACAGTTCCTGTGGTGCCCGCTGTAAAAATATCGCCGATACTAACATAATCACTTGTCCCGTTGAAATTTCTCGCGTTGCCAAATTTACCCGGCACAATAGTCGTGCCGACAGCGGTGCCATTTTTTGGTCCGTCACTATCCTGCGCGGCATCCGCCACATTAGTTCCGCTCGCTTCATCAATATACCAGCGGTGATACGCGCTTGCCAAAGAACAGACGGGTGCGGTTGCCCAGCTACAGCTTTGCGCGTAAGCTAATTTTACGCCCAGTTTGTCGCTTAAAAACAACATGGTTTTTGAAGTGACAGAATTACAACCGTCCCACCAATTGCCGTCGGAAACAGAAGCTTGGGCATTTTGCGAAAACCCCAAAATTAAGATACTGGAAAAAAAGATAAAAAAGATTTTTTTAATCATTGAAATTATAATTTGAAAATCAATCGGGACGGCTTCAAATTTCGCCTCCTCCTCCCTCCGGTGGCGCACCGACAGGAGGAGGAACCCAGCAAGAATCCTGAGCTTCGGCTTCGGAAATCTGGAAAGGGTTTTTGTCTTTGCCTAATATTTTGTTAACCCAACGGCTAACCAGAACCGCGCCGGCAAGAGGCAGAATTAATAGTGTTATAAAAAGTTTTTTAGACCAATTCATTTTCTTTTTTTCTAAACAAGAAATAATAAACCGAAAAAGCAACGACCGCGAGCGCAATTAAACCGACCCACCAATACCGCAAAAGCAGTTCAAAAAGCGGCATTTCAAAACTACCGCCGATAATTTTGCTCGCGAATTTATTGATATCGGCAAAATAGAAAACCATGACTTGCGGTAAAGGAGCATTGCTCAAATAGAGTTTTTCGCTTTTTTTATCAACCAAGAAAGCGGATATAGGCGGAGTGACGGATGAACCGGAGACATATCTGCCGGAAACAAGAGGAAAATTTCCTATTACTTTGTCGGTCGCGGGATCTATAATCTGAACAATACTATTGGGATCGTCCATTCGATAAATATACTTGTCAGAGGCGGCAAGAAAAGTGGTGCCAAAGTTTTTAGCGATATTGAAGCTATCAATCATTCCGAGTGGTTTAAATTCGGCATCAAAAACGCCGATTTTTGTATCATAAAGATCGATAACATAAACTTTTTTGGCTAACTCGTAGTACGCAATATAAAACGGATTGGCAAAATCGACTTTCTTGATTTCAAGGCTCGCCGGATCAACTACAGTAAAATAATTCGCGAAAGAATTGTTAAAAACTATCTTGTTCCCGGCATTAAAAACATTACTATTGCGAAGTTCCGGCAATGTTTTTAAGATTTTATTATCTTTACCATCAACGACAAACGCGCTATTGAAAGTGGAGATAAATAATTTGTCAGTCGAGGCGTCATACTTGCCATTTAATGGTTCGGAATCTAACTTAATTTCGGAAGTGGAGAGATCGGGATGAATCACAGTTATGGCATTACCCAACGCTGTCAGCACATATGTGTCGCCATTAGTCGTATTAGAAATTATTTGGCGAGGCCTAACACCTGTTTCTATCTCACCGATAATCTTATCTTTTTTAGCATCAATAATCGAAATCTTGTTGTCAGCCATCCGGCTTACAAAAATCCTATCTAGCTTATCATTATATTTTACGTAAGTAGCGGCACCGGATAGATCGATTTTCCTAACCGGTTCGTCTTTGGCCGCGTCAATCACGGTAACAAACCGACCGCGGTTAGCGACATAAAATTTACTTTGATCTTGATTAAAGTCCATAAAAACAGGATATGCAAATATTGGTTTATCCGCCGGACAATGATTAAGCAGAGGATCGTCTTTAGAAAAACCGCCCACAAAAGTCATTTTACCTTCCGGTGTTAATCGAGAAATATTATGACTGTAGGGATAGGTAAGATAAAAATTACCACTGGAGGTCACAAGGCCCTCTTTCATCAAAAAATTATGTCGAAAATAAATCGGGTCATGCAAAATGCCCGTTGGAACATTGCGCACAGTAGAAAAATTATTCAGATCGATCACACTAATAACATTAGATACAAAATTCGGGATATAGGCTAATTTCCCTTCCTCATCAAAAAACGTCCTTTCCGGCTGAGAATTTTCGGGCAAAACAACATGTTTCAGCAAGTCCAAAGTTTTAAGATTATAGAAGGCCGCGTTATTGGTGTAGCATGTGGCGACAGCCATATTTAATTTTTCGCTTACGGCCACAAATCTGGGAGCGCCTATCAGTTTCAAATCAATCGTTTTGAAGATTTTTCTCGTCGCCGCGTCAATCGCGACCAAATTCCTGGCTTGACTGTCTACCACCAACACGCGGTTATTGACAGTATCTATAGCCAAATCCTGCGGCAAGGGGCCGGTCGGGATATCGGTCAGTTTGCCGGTTTTTAAATCCAATTCTTGAATACCGTTTATGCCCTGGCTTCTGAAGTACACTTTCTGAGCTTTAGAATTCGTCCAAAATGCGGAGGCATAGGAAATTTTATATTCTTTAATAAATCCTTCTTCAATAACTCCTTTTTTATTAAGATCAATAACAATAAACCTTGAGCCGGTACGATCTAAAACATAAAGTTTGTTTGCCGCTTCATCCACATTAATTTGGAATAATTCAGTCGGCTTTGCCTCTGAAATATCCAAAGTCCACTTCGCTTCACTGGTAGTAGCGTCATAAACGCGAATTTTGGCTGGCTTATTATCAAGAATAAAAAGCAAGCCGGTTTTTGAGTTTAAAGCAAAGTCTTTGGCAAAGCCCTTCGCGGCTTGGAATTTTTTAACTACCGATAAATCGCTTTCTTTAAGAACGGTTAAAAGACCTGTTTCAGAAAAGGTATAGAGATAACCGTTGGCTTGATTAAAAATGATTTTTGAAGGATATTCGAATGTTGTTGAGGCCTCGCCGCAAGCGGCTGACTGCTGCTGCGCCAGAACCGAAGCGGGCAGTAAAATCGCCGCCAACGTAAAAAGTCCAAAAATTGCGAATAGTTTACGACTCATAATTCAAATTATAAATGTTACCAGCTAAACCAACAACTAATACTTATACACAATCGTTTTCGATTGCGGACAAAGAAATTAAAACTTTCCTTTTCCCTCCGACATCTGGAATCTCTGGCGGATAACAGATTTCTAACCGGATTCCTTCGCCCAAAAATTTAGAGAATGTTTGATTAAAAATGCTTTCGTCAAAACCTGATTCAGTTTTTATTATAAGGTTAATCTTTAAAAAATCGGGTGCTTTTTGAATAACCTGGAAGCCACCGACAAACCCCGACCACTTTTCAAAAAAATAACTCAAATCGGTCAAAGAAAAATTCCGACCATCGGATAATCGTAAAAATTCGCCGGTTCGCCCTTGGAATTCCAAAACCGGCAGAGTGCGGCCGCAAGCGCATGGTTTATTTAAAAGAGTGCCAATGTCTCCGGTATTATACCGGATAAAAGGCATAATTTCATTGTCAAAAATAGTGACAATGATTCTGCCTTTTTCGCCGTTCGGCAAATTTCTGCCGTTTTGATCTACCACTTCCACATAGCACCATTCAGAATTAACATGCAGTTTTCCTTTCTCGCACTCTTGGGCAATCCAGCCGACGTCGCGGCAAGCATAACAATTAAATAAACGGCAGCCAAAAGTGTTTTCTATAGTTTTCCTTTCGTCTTGAGTAAGCGAATCGCCGGAATATATTATTGATCGTAAATTCAGTTTGATTTTATTTTTAGTCGCAAGTGCAGCCGCTTTCAGAAGTGACGAACCATAACTAAAAACGACCAATTTTTGCCCGCTGCCTAAGATCGCCAAATCTTTCAGTCGCCTTTCATATTCGGCGGCAACATCGTTAATGGCTACCTGGCAGGGATAACAGATGTAATCTCTGGCAAAACCATGCCTATCGCGTATGCCGAAACGCACTATTTTGTCTCCCGACTGAAAACCGGCCCAGTCAAAGATTCTCCTGCAAAAACCAAAACTGCGTAAAATGTAACTCTGATCAATATAAAAATTGAATGGCGTACCGGATGAACCGGAGGTGTGGTCTTGTAAACAATCGCTAATGTTTTTATATTGGCTTACGATCTTTTTAAGATCGTTCTGAATTACTTCTTTCTCCAGAACTTCAATTTTTTCTAAAAGACTCAAATCGTCAAAAATTTTCAGATTTATGCGGGAATTTTTCAAACGTTCCCGCCAAAAAAGACTGAGCCTGCTGGCTCCGGACAACAGGGCGCCTACTCTGGCAACTTGAATTTTTTTCAATTCGTCGCCGGAAAGCCACTGACTCTTGCGCAATGCCAAAGCATCTATATCAATAATTAAATCCTGCGTCAGACGAAAACCGGCTAAATCTTTTAAAAAATTATTAGACCAGAATCTCTGGCGTTTTATAATTTGATCCCAAAAAAATGATAATGGCCTATTTTTTTTGAAGCTGATAAATTGGAAAAAATTCAGATTCTTCATAATCATTGGCGATTAATGCGTTCTCTAATTTAAATTGCTTTTCCACTAAAGATTCAAAAAACGATTTTGGATAAAAACTTCTTGTCATGTCTATATTTTTATAGTTCCAAATACTGCGGAGAATATGGGCGTGTTCAGTGGAGTCAACCGCCACCGCGAGCGCGGCGCGCAATAGGGGTTCAAAATCGCGGCTTCTGAAAGAAAAATTATTGCCGTCGAGAATTTTATCTCCCAATCGATATATCATAAAGGGACTGTACAAGGAACCGGCCGGCATTGATCGCAGGCACAATTTTACAATATCTATCGGATCAGCGGAGTGCCATCTGGAATTGTGAAGTTTAACCCGCGTCAGAAAAATGCCGCCGGGTTTCAACAACGACCCGATCATATTTACAAATTTATCGCGCGCCTCGGGATGAATATTATTAAAGACAAGATCACCTACCACAAGATCAACCGACCCGCGGGGAACTATACTGCTAAGGTGAAGCCAATTCGCTCTGATAAAATTTTCCTTGGCTAAAACGGCGGAGGTAACGCGCGATTCGGTAACGCGGTACATTTTTTGGGAAAAGTCGGCAATCATAATCTCGCCGTTGAAACCGGCCAGCATATTGCGAATCTGGGGAGTGGTGCCAAGAACAACAACTCGATTTGAATTGTCAATCGCGGCGTCGATCACGCGCTCATAATTTTTAAGATCCCCTTCGGAAGGCCGCGAAGGCACCATTATATTGCCGTAAGAGGACGCGCCCCACTCCCAGGCGCTTAAGGCATGGATGTCAGCCGCAATTCTGGAAAAAAATTCTTTGAGAAAGCGCATGGTAATTATTTCTTTTTTAAAACATAAATCGGGAAAAATTCGGCGTCAGGATAGTCCATCGCATGAAACTCGTGTTCTATAATGAAACGATCGCTAATTAATTCCATAAACTGCGCCTCGGAAAGATGCGTCCAGCTGACCAGCGGGGGTTCGGTCATATAATTTAAAACGCCGGAACCGAATTCTGCCAGCCACGGGTTGCCGTTGGCGTTTAATGTGTCAAAAAGCTCGGCCTTTAGTTTATTTATCCTTACCCTGCCGGATTCGTCGGTCCACCTGTCTCTCAAACGGAAAACGGTCAGGGTCACGGCCAATCTTTTTTTAATATCGCTCCGCCTGTCCAATTTTAAACCGAGATTTAAAATTTCCCCGCAGGAAACGCTTCTCCAACGAAGATTTCTGGAGCTGGACCTCAAGACAAAAACACCATCCGAAGATAAAATCGCATCAATGACTGAAATGAGATTTTTGCCGTCCTCAAGCGGCATCTGCCGGAATATCAGGTCCCCGGTGACAAGCTTCAAGCTCTCCTTTGCAAAGCGCGTCTCCAGCTTGAGCCAATCGCCGATAAAATAATCCTCTTTGGCCCTGACCGCGGGGCTTAACACTCGTTCGGTCATTGAAAACCCGTTGTCGGAAAAATCGGCGACCCAATTGGCGGAATCGAAAGAACCGAGCAAATCCCTCAAAGCCGGAGTAGTGCCTAGAACCAAAGTAGTATCGCCCTGACTGATTTTGGATTTGAATATTTTTTCGTAAATCGCTTTGCTTTCGCCGGAAATGTAAGCCGGCGGAGCTCCGTTTACATAAAAATCGGGCCCGATGCGTTCCCAATAAAGACGCACTTCGTTGCGGTACTTTTCGGAGTTTCTAATTATATTGTTGTGTTTGAGCATCAATGATAAATTCAATTTTCACCGAATCGCCAAAAAGTTTCGTGAGTGATTCGTTTAGATAGGCATTAAAATCTTCACTCCAATTCTTGAGCGGCGTGATATGGATTTTTACCGTATCATTGTCGATGGGCTCAACGCGGAATCGGTCTACGATGCTGTAGTAATAGCGGAAAACGGTTTCGATTTCATTATAATCAAATTTCTTGCCGCCCAGTAATAAATCTTTCGGATATTTTGACGTAACTTTAAAGATCGGAGACCGGCGGCCGCAGGAGCAGGGTTTTTCCAGAAAATAACCCCGGTCGCCCGTGTGATAACGCACAAAAGGCATAATTTCGTTGTCAAAATTCGTGACCGCGATTCTGCCTTCTTTGCCCGGCGGCAAATTAAGGCCCTTCTCATCCACGATTTCCAAAATATAGGATTCGCGATTAAGATGAAAGCCGTTATGCGCTTCGCACTCCCAGCCCAAAAGCGGAATCTCATGGAAAACGTGATACAAAGACAAAAACACATCACAGCCGAAGACCGCCTTGGATTTAAGACGTTCTTCGACCGATAAATTAGGCCAGAAAACGAATACAGCTTTCAAATTCAGACGCTCCGACAGCCGATATTCCGCAAAAGCCGCTTCAAACATCGCCATGGCGCCGCGGTCGCTGAAAAAAACGAATCGCGGATTGAAATCAACAACCGATTTGACGAAATCAGCGGCATTGCTTTTCAGGTCGGCTGAAGGCAAGACTAAAAGATTTTTCGATAAAAAAAGCGGTTGCGCTTCCCTGCTAACGAATAATGCCCGCTCAAAGTTTAAATCAATGTCCCGAAATCCGATCTTGCCGAGGAGCGCGCCTGTCATGCGGCAAAAATTTTTGTCGATCCAGAACCTAAACGGCTCGCCATTGCTACGGCAGACTGTGCAGATATTGGCGCGCTCGTAAAACAAATTATCGGAGCTTTTTAATATAATGCTTTCCGGAGGATAACTCTTAATCATGGACTTAGTTATGATCGGGAAACGTTCCAGATCTTGGAGATTCCCCGGCTTAATTTTACCAAGCCCCGATTTGCCGAATTGGTCTTGATACATGCCGACAAAATCTGAGGCGATTTTTAAAATAACCTTCAGGCGATATAACTGCCACTGAGCGACAAACCAATAAGGCATTTCGTTAATCGCCAGCCATATTTTATAGAGAATTTTCCCTTTCAGCGCCGTAAACATCGCAAGGTCTAAATTAATGATCGAAATGTAATGAATTTCCCCGACTCGCCAGGTTCGATGAAGTCGAGATATTCGAATCTGACCTTAATGGTACTCCCCAAAGCGTTTTTGAAAACCGCAAGCATATTTTGTTCGTCGGCTTCGTTAAAAGAAGCGGACCGGCACAATCTGACCCTGAAAGAATCCGGCGCTTCCTGAACGCACTGCATCTGTTTTATTTTATCGGCGCGGTTGTTGTATAAATAGGCCTCCAGAGCGCTGTAGGATATCGATTTACCCGCGAGTTTGATTAAATGATTATCGCGGCCCAAAATTTTAATCAAGGGTCGCCAAACCCCGCATGGACATTTGCCTGTGGCGGTTTTGACTTCAGCTTTATCGCCGATGCGGTAGCGGATGAAAGGCATGGTCAAATTCACAAAAGAAGTTACGGCCAGGTCGCCATTATCAAGTATTTCCATGAAATAACTTTCCGGCAGCAGATGAATAAAGCCGAGGTTGGCCGGACATTCGTAGCCCATGACGCTCAACTCTCTTGAAGAATAAATCATCCTTACCTGACAATCGAAAGTATTTTCGATGAATTTTCTTTGGTCGCGGGAAAGATTCTCACCAACAAGGAGAATAAAAGGCAATCGTAATTTGATTTCATTCGCTACCGTCCAATGGGCCAGAAGAAATGCCTGAGACGGCCGCATAATAAGTATCGGCCGTTTTTCTTCGTCCATCATCAGTAGATTAGTGGTAAAGTTGGAAAATCTCATCTTCTCACTGCCCAAAATTCCCTGCGCCGGCAGCATGTCAACGAAATCGAGGTCTTCATACCTGACTCCAAACAGCGCGAACGACCCAGAAAATGCGGCGCGAAACGTCGTTAAAACGGCCCGGTCTTCTATCGGCGCTTTTAAATTCCGAAGCGCGTGTAACAGGGCGCCGCCGTGATGAATTTCGTACCGATAGTGCTCATAAAAATAATTCAGGGGCGAACCGGTAGAGCCGGAAGTATTGAAAGATTTCCTATGCGAAGAAAAATACGGGTCGCGGCTTAAGAAGGATTCGGGGTCGGCCTTATAATCGGATTTGGAAATAATCGGCAATGACTGCCAGGCCGCGTTTTTGTAGGATCGCCAATGGGGCACATTGCGGCCGGCGTATTCTAAAAGCCGCCGGGCGCGCTTGTAAGAAAGAGTTTCAAGTTCTCGGAAGTCGGCCCTATCGCCCGCTTCAAGCGCCCCGACGTATAACTTTACAGCCTGCTTGGCGTAAAAATCTTTCCACGGTTTTATGAAAAAACGCGCCGGCAAATCATAATATTTGAAAATGTAATCGGAGATGAATTTCATCAACTTTATAAAAACATTTTCATACTCATTATGCAATAAATCCCGTTAGAGAAAAGTCCCGACGTGACGTCGGGACTAAATCTTGAAATAATTCCAAAGCGCTTCCCAAGGATGATGGCGGTAATAGGCGGTAATATGATAAGCGGAAGTATAGCATCGTTCATTGCAGTGCGAGAGATTGTGGTCAACGATCGGTTTTACTTTCTGCCAGTGACCCGGACCCAAATCTTCAAAAGTCATATCAAGGGGGATGAAGGGCTTGGGCGTTTCCTTTTTGATAAAGAAAGAACAGTTTGAAAGAGAGCCGTCCCATTCCACAAAAAGAATGTCTCTTTGGGCGCCGCAATCCCATCGGTGGCCGCCTGCCAGAAACTTGCCGAAATCACGCATATATTCATAGGAAACCAGAATCGGATGTCCCTCTTTCTTCTTTCGGGCTGTCCAAGCCATCAGCCTTTCAATTTCGGGAATGTCTTCCTTGGTCAAAAGAGCGGCGGTTCTCGCTTTTACGTCACCATAAGGTATCGGGAAAAGCGCCGGCCTCAAGGTTAGTCCTATTCTCCCCAAATCCAAGATGTACTGTATAACCGCCTGCCCTTCGCTCAAATTGCCTTTGTGCAGAGTCAAGCTCGCCTCCAGTGCGAAACTGTAACCCTGGCGTTGGAGCTCTTTGGACATTATCAGCTTATCGTGCAAACTGGTTATGGCACGCTTATTGCGCTTTACCGGCTCAACCTTGTCAATCGAAAAGCTTATGAAATCAATCCCTGCGTCAACAACGGCCTTCAATTTTTCATTCGAACAAGCTGTCAGATCGGTATTAATGTAGGTCTGGCGGCGGCGGGACTTGGCGTAACGGATAAAATCGGGAAGCTCCGGATGAAGCGTCGGCTCGCCGCCGTAATAAGACACGCCGCTGACTCCAAGCTCGCAAAGTTTGTCAATTACTCCGCGATGAGTTTCCGCGGACATATGCGGTACATTATTGTCCCATTCGTAACAGTGATCGCAAAATTGGAAACACTTTCTGGTAACGGTGACAAACGACCAGATCGGGCCGCCGCGGAAAGCGTTGGGCAGCAACAGCAAAATATCTTTCAGCCGCTTCAGTTTGACAAGCATTTTCTGGACTCCCGGGCTAATTCTCAACTCGGATGCCGGCAAAGAGACAGAATTTAATCCAACCGTCGTCCACATAAAGGTCAATCACCCGCATGCCGTTGAAGCTGTAAAGCACGATGTACCGCGGGAAACTGCCCGTGCAACCAGAACCCGGAGCATCAACGGGATGATGCAGAAAAATCCAGGGCCGTCTGGCGTACGCTTCGTGCTGCTGAACCCCGAAATACAAAGCGTCTTCGTAAGTGGGTCGCAAAAGTTCGCGCCGCCTCCATTCATTAACCACATCTTCGGTGCTGCAATGATGGTCAAATTCCACCGGCTCAATCACCCGCTTATAAGAAGCGTGTTTTTCAAGAGGAAAACGTTCGTCGGTAAAAAGCTTATTTGACCAGTAATACTTTCCCCGGGTTAGCTCCGATGCGGTATTGTGACCGTAACAAGTGATAATAAAGCGTTCCGGTTTTTCTAGAGCCATGCGAGCCGCCCCCTGTTCCTATCGGATTATCAAAGAACGGAAACAATATAGCATTTTTACTTATTTTGGCAAAGACTGTAAGCTTCAATTATCATGATTGATTTTTTGGCAAAACAGATAATCAAACATCCGGCACTAACCGATCTAACACCTTTACCGTGGCTACTTAGCAGAAAGACAAAAGATTTTCTGACTGGAATTAATTTGTGGGCTTTAAAACAAAGTCAATATTGGTCTGAAGAGAATTTAGCCGGTCTCCAGTTTTATCGACTAAAAAAAACCATTAGTCAGGCCTATGAAAACGTGCCTTTTTGGAAGAAGTTTTTCAGCCGAAATAACATAAAACCCGGAGACATCAGAACCTTTGATGATTTTAAAAAAATACCGATAACCACACGAGACACTTTAAGTCAGGCGGCGGTGAAAGAATTAATACGCGAAAGCGTCCAGCCAGAAGACCTTAGGTTCAGGACGACCACGTCGGGCTCAACCGGCCATCCTTTAGAAATTTTTTATGACCGCTATTTGGTTTTTATAAGAGAAATAGCGACTAACGCGAGAGAATTTGACTTTTTCGGACTTAATTTTAAAAAATTCAACTATATCTTTATGAATTTGCCGGTGCATTGGAGACAAGATCACGGACCGCTTATTAATCTCCCACGCGGCCTTGAGGAACTTGAAAAGCGCAAAGAAGAAATATACCGAACTATCAAAGACAATTCGCCCCCTATCTTATTCGGCGTAACGTCGGTGATCGTAAGATTGGCCCGACTGGCGGCAGAAGACAAAGTTGATCTCGACATTAGGGGCGCTTTTTGCAGAACCGAAAAACTCTGGCCAGTTGATCGGAAACTAATTGAAGAAACTTTTCACTGCCCTGTTTCCAACTCTTACGGCATGCGCGAGTCAAAACACGCGGCGCATGAATGCCGGTACCATAATGGTTTTCATATCAACTCGGAATATATGTATGTGGAAGTGACGGACGAAAACGGCCGAAGCCTGCCGGATAATGCCGAGGGACGCATTTTAATTACCGTTTTTGACAATAAGACCATGCCTTTTATCCGGTATGACAGCGGCGATCTGGGAAAGATAACCCGCGAGCCGTGCCCCTGTGGCCTGACTTTGCCGCGGCTTTTCGTAGAAGGCAGATCAAATCATTTTTTTGAAATGCCAGATGAAAAAAAAGTCCCTCTCAAAATCATTCTGCAGAAAATTCAATTCACTCCTTATTATTTAAAAATGAAACAATTCCAGTTTGTTCAAGATAAAATTGACAAAATCCGGCTTTTAATAGTCCCGCATAAAATTTTTTCAAAAACGGACGAACTGGGATTAAAGATGCTTATCGATGAATTGTTCGGAAGTAAAGTGAAACTGGATTTTGAATACACTGATAAAATCGAACAAAAAGGAAATAAAATAACGAGCTTTATTAAAAATATTTAAACCCCCGGAATTTTCGGGGGTTTTAAACTTTTTTTATAAAGTCCAGTGCCTTCAAAAGAAGGGTGTTATTCGCTCCGTCGGAATGCAGGCACATGGCCGCGTCCCGAAAGAGTTTTTCAATTTCCATTTCACGCATCATACCATAACCACCGTGAATTTCGAGCGCGAGCTCCGCCACTCGCATTACCATTCTGGACGTGAAGACATTCGCCAGCGGTATAAACGTCGGATCAAAATATTCCGGCGTCTCGGCAGACCATGCTGTCTGCCAGACATAAGCGCGCGATGCGTCAATCAGCATTTTCATTTCCGAAAGCATCACACCTACCGACTGATGCCCGATAATCGGCTTGCCGCCCTGGACCCTGACCTTGGCCCATTTCACGGATTCATCGTAAATTCTCCGGGCAAGACCTATCGCCTCGGCCCCAGCGTAAGCGTTGCTCAATGGAAAGAAGTTAGTGAGAATTTCATAGCCCCGATGGAGATCCCCCAACTGATTTTCCACCGGCACATAACAGTTATTAAAAATCAATTCGGCGTTCGTTATGAGCCGTTTACCAGATTTATCATGGATTCTACCAATGCTGAAACCCGGGGAATTGCGAGGCACCAGAAAAGCCGTTGTGCCATTTCGGAAATCTTTACTCCGTTTCGTCTTGGCGAATACCGCGTAAAGCGAAGCAGTGCCGCCGTTGGCGATAAAATGTTTGGTTCCATTAAGACGCCAGAAATCTCCGTGAAAATTAGCAGCAAGGCCCGGCCCGCCCGATTTGCCGTAAGGGAGAATATAGTCCGAACTAAAGTCGGGTTCGGTAATAGCAATTGCCAGAAGAAATCTTGTATCGGAATAAAAATCCGCCAGAAATTTTTCTTTTTGCACCGGCGTCCCATGCTTCATAATCAAACGGGTAACCTTCCAGGTTTGGCCCAAAGCGATGGCAATGCCGATATCGCCGTAAGCCAATTCTTCAAGCAAAATTATCGAAGTCAAAGCGTCTGCCGGCGATTCCTTCGCCGGCAGCATAAAGGTCCTGAGGCCGAGAGCGGAAAGTTTTCCGATTATTTCCCAGGAGAAACAATCCTCGGGATTTGTTTTATGGTCTAATACCAAAGTTTTTGGCATGATTTCCTTTCTCACGAAGTTCCTCACGGAATCCTTCAGTTCTTTCTGCTCTTGGGTAAGCGAGAAACCGATCATGTTTGCCTCGCGAGCGATAGATTTTAAAAGTTCACTGCCGATATTAAAAATTAAAAAACGGATTATGTCAAAAAAAATCCCCGCTTCGCGCGTCCGTCGGTTAACGGTTTGCGCGAAGCGGGGTCGCTGTGGGCCTTGCTTAGATGGCCACGCCGCCGATCATGACCGGCCGGCCATGGTCACGGAGAAGCTCCTGGGCCCGCTCGGACTTCTCGGTCAGATCAGACGGAGGTTCAGGCATCGTTCTGATGTTCCAGAGTAACTCCTCGTAGATGCCGCCGGAGTCAACTCTGGTGCCAGTTGGCGTCAGGGTCAGGGACCACCGGACTGCGCGATGCGGCCACATCTTGGTATAGGTCACCTTGAAATTGCCGTCCGGCTGAATCCGCCATTCCTCCAACTGCATGAACATCTCGCCATCGGGAGTATCGTCGGAAGCCGCTGCCGTGAAGTAGGCGATATCGCCATCGCGGTAGGTCTTACCGGCTTTCACCTCCCTGAAGTAGAATTCCCCGAAATTCTGCCCCCCGGCCAGGGCGAGCATCTTCTCCATCTTGGCCAGGAACTCGGCGTTGGGCAGATACTCGGCCCGAGCGGGAACCGCGAGGGCCAGCGAGAGGGCTACACCGATCAGAAGCCAGAACAACAAACGCAGAGTTTTCATAGCCTTCTCCTTATAGGGTCGCCAGACCCTGTTGAGAGTTTCTGTTTCCACCGCCTACGGCGGGGTCCCGCTAAAAGGCGGTGATTAGCCTACTAAAACAAAAAGACCTGTCCCTATGCCTCTATTATACACCAAGATAAGAACTTTGTCAAGAGTATGTAATAAACGCGATTTTTATGCTATATTGAGAGTAAAAATGGCTTCAAATAAACAGGATAAAACCGCAAAACTAGCCTACAAAACATTCCGCTATGTTTTGGACAGGATTTATGACCCGAAAATCCAAAACCGAGTAATACGACTCGGCGGCGGCTACCCCGTCCCCGGTCTTTTACCGCTTCCCAAATCATTCACCGAGAATCTCACCCATTATTATTCTACCGGTGGCCAAAAAGAACGCCCCGGCTATGATTCTGAAGGTGGGAATATTTTAGTCAGACAGGCCATAGCGCGTTATGAAAATAGAAAACATAAAACAAACTATACGCCGGAAAATGTCGCGTTAGTGGCCGGGGCCACTTACGGCACAAACCGGATTTTGGAAATTCTCTTTAGGAACAACTCAGAAAAAGAGGTATTGGCGGTTGCTCCGACATTTTATAAAGGACTGTACCGGGCGTTTAGCCTTTGCAAGTTCCGCAGCATCGTCATACCGGCAAACCAGAATTTTGTTCCGACGGCAAACAATATTCTTTCTCAAGTCAGTAAAAAAACGAGAGTCGTTTTTTTCTGCAACCCAGGCAATCCGTCTGGAAAATACATCCCCCAAAGCGAAATTAAAAAAATCGCTGAAAATCTCAATCGTCTTGGCGTCTTCCTTATCATAGACGAAGTGCAGGACGCTTTCAGTTTCCTGAAAAAAGATTACCGATACGGCAATTGGATTCGGTCGGCTAATGTAATAAGAATCAGAAGCGTTTCAAAACTATTTACCTTAGCGGAATTCCGGCTTGGCTATGTCATCGCCGACAAAAAAATAATCGGTGATAATCACCGCGGTTTAATAGAATTAGTCGGTTACGACATTGGTAATCCCCCGCCGGTTTTGAATTATTTTTTTATAAACACTCTTGCCGATTACCCAAAACAATGGGATAAAATCATGGCGCGGCGGAAGAACTTGGCTATGAAACTGTTGAAACAAATCCCCGCGGTAAAAAAAGTGCTGGAACCCGACGCTTGTTTCAACCTGACATTCAAATTCAGTAGTTGGAAGTTTAAGACTGATTTAAGTTTGTTCAACGCGCTGATTGACAAAAAAGTCGCTATGATGCCGGTTTCCGGATTTGGCTACGACACGAAAGAATGCTGGATGCGTTTAACTTTCGCCAGCCCAGACCATATGATTAAAAAAGGCGTTGAAGTCCTGTCCCGACTTCTAAAACGATAAATTACAACAAAAATGATTCCCCTATTTCCCAAGCTAGATAAAAATAAAAAGACAATCGATGGTGTTTCCGTTGATGGTCTCCTGAAGCAATACGGCTCGCCCATGTTTGTAATTTCAGAGCGGATTATAAAAAAAAAATACCGCCTATTTTCGGAAGCTCTCCAAAAATACTATCCCAATTCGCAAATCGCCTACTCGGTAAAAACCAACTATTTGCCCGGAGTCGTTAACACGATGAAAACGCTGGGTTGTTGGGCAGAGGCCGTCTCCAGTTTTGAATATTGGCTGGCCAAAAAACTGGATTTTCCGGGCAATCAAATAATTTTCAACGGCCCCGATAAAAAAACCGACGACATCGAACGAGCGTTAAAAGACGGCGCACTGATCAACATTGATAATCAAAATGAGCTTGAGCGGGTTATAACGCTGATCCAAAATTTTGATCGGCCGATCAAAATCGGCCTGAGAGTTAATATGAAAATCGGTAAAAATCCATGGGGCCGTTTCGGTTTTGATTTAGAAAATGGTCAGGCGTTTTTAGTCGTCAAAATGTTAAACGAGCATTCAAACATTTGTATTGCCGGCTTACATGCGCACATAGGTACAAATCTTGACGAACCTCAACGATACGCGGAGACAGTGATAAAGCTGTCGGATTTTGCTTCAAAAATCAAAAATAATTTTGATATTGATCTAGAATATTTGGATCTGGGTGGCGGCTTTGCCGTACCCGGATCGCGCTGGCTTAACAATCCGATTTGGGTTGTGCCAGAAATTGAAGAATACATAAAAGATATAGTTGACGTCATCGAAAAGAAATGGCCCGGTAAAAAGCCGAAATTATTTTTTGAACCAGGAAGATATTTGGTTGATGAATCAGGTGTTTTTTTAACAACAGTGATGAATCAAAAAAAAATAGAATTGGGACAATTAGCGAACGTCGATTCGAGCGCTTACACACAACTGCAAACAGCAAGTTACAGAAAAAATATTATTGAAATCATTCAAGAAAATGCTCCTAGGTATAATGATGAGATCCAGACATGGGTCGGTGGCAATTCTTGCATCGGCAATGACTTTCTTGCCCAATCAGCGCCTCTCCCAGAATTGCGCGCCGGAGATGTTCTTATTTTCTACAATGCCGGCGCCTATTCTATGATTAGAAACGAACAGTGGATAAACACCAGGCCGGCGGTGGTGATGATTGAAGAAAATGGAAGTGTTAAATGTATTCGCCGGAAAGAGGATTACGAAAACATGATAGCGCTTGATAACTTTTAGGGCTTTCTCAAAAATTTCGATAAAAAAAATCCCTCGCGCGCCCGCCTGTTGGCGGGTTAGCGCGAGGGGAGCCGTAGATCGGCTTAGTGAGCTACTCCCTGATCATGGGAGCGAGCTTGAAGTCGTAGGCCGAGATCTGCCAGGCGCCCTCGACCCGCTTGAGCCGCCAGGCGACTTCGGACTCACGCCGGAAGTTCGCTCCGAAGGCGGTGGCGCGTACGATGACCCGGCCGGTGGCCTGGGCGCTGTCGCCGTCCACCTTGGTCACCTTGATGTCTTCCACCTTGTAGCCGGTGACGTTGCCGAATGAGAACACGATGTAGATCTTCATCCGGCCTTCCGCGATCTTGGGCTCGTTTACGGTACCGTAGAAGTACTTCATCACGCCGTCCTCGACGAAGAGGTTGGCCATGCCGCGAGAGTCCCTCTCAGCGGCCTTGGCGGCAAAGGTCTCCAAGACCTTGGCCACGGCTGTCTCGTCCTCGGTGGCCGCAAACGCGGAGATGGCGATCAACAGAACCGCAATGATGGAAAAAACGAGCTTCTTCACGTTTTCCTCCGTTGCCTCGCCGTAGCCTTTGGCATAGGCGGGCGGTTTTAGACCGGGCACCATGCCCAGTCTAATATAGCGTATATAATAGCACAGATCTAAATGTCTGTCAAACGTAACGAAAAACCAAACAGTAGACAAACAAAAAGAGCCGGCTGTGGAGGCATACCGACCCTTTCGGGAGAGTTTATAAAATTAACAGGCATTTTGTCAATAGTGGTAATTTTTCGGACTTAAGTAGTATTTTCCGAGCCTACTAAGTATTTGCTTCACACAAAATTATGATATATCATAATTTTGTGTGAAACCTTAACTTTTATCATCAATAACACTTGAAATCACTTCATAGATTATGAATAATAAAGCCGCAAAAACTAAATTATTATTGAAATATATTGCAGCCGGCGGAGCAATCGCAATAATATCCTTAATTAGTCCCCAACTGCCTTATCGATTACTGCGAGCATATATAAAAAATAGAAAATTTCAGAAAGATAGATTATTACAAGATCTTAAAAGATTACAAAAAAGGGAACTGCTGGATTATAAAACATTGCCAACCGGAGAGCTCCAAATATCATTAAAAAGCGCGGGTAAAAAGCAAATTTTGCGTTACGAGATTGATAATATGAGGATAAATAGGCCTCCAAAATGGGACAAAAAATGGCGCTTGATAGTCTTTGACATCCCCGATAGGAAAAGGGCGGCCAGCAACGCTCTGAGGGCAAAATGCAAAGAATTGGGGCTTTATCAATTACAGAAAAGTATCTACATTTATCCGTTTCCATGTGAAGCAGAAATAGAATTCATCTCTTCTATTTTTAATGTGAGGGATCACGTTCTTATTATGAATGTTTCCGATTTTGAAGGCGACAAAAAATTAATGAAGCTTTTCCAAATCTAAATCTCTATATCTAGATCTTTATCTAGATTTTTATCTAAGTCTAAATATATATCTATGTTTCACACAAAATTATGATATATCATAATTTTGTGTGAAACATATTTAAATGACTTATATCAATCAAACATATAAAAGATTGCTTCGAGTCATAAAACTTTAATTTGTAAAATGCGTATTTTAGTGTAAAATATATCAATCAAACATATAAAATACGGAGGCGTGGCTGAGTGGCTTAAAGCAGCATCCTGCTAAGATGTTGTACCCGGAAGGGTACCGAAGGTTCGAATCCTTCCGCCTCCGCATTGACAACTTTTTATCGGCATGATCCAACATCTTGAGGTTGCAGTGCGACCCACAATGCTTCGTGTGTATTTAAAATTAAAATAAATTAAAAACCCTTCATTTAAAATGAAGGGTTTTTAATTTTGTGTAGTCATTTTAATTTGTCGTCTTGTAAAATTAGGCAGCAGTTTTTTCTTTTTCTTCAGCTATTTCAAATTACATGTAGGACAGTTCCCAGGCTGGTCTGAAATATGAACACATTTTGGACATTTATAAGCCGTATGTTTTTACTGATTAAGATTTTAAAGCTTGTACGACAGCTTAAGACTATCGCCGCTAGAATAATACAATCTTGGTCAAGCTGCTATGGTGGCATAGAGATAAAGAATATAAATTATGTAAAGAAAGACGAAAACGAATCCCTGCCATCTTTTTAGTGTATATAGCTTGCCAATAAACATAAAACCATAAAGCAGTGCAGCGGCCAAAATTGTCATAGTAATATCTATTGTGAACCCCGAAGATACAGAGACAGGGTATATTACTGATGCCACCCCTAAAATCATAAGAAAATCAAAGATATTTGAACCAATAATATTGCCTATCGCGATACCCGAGCGGCCGCGATACGCCGCGGTAAAGGTAACTGCAAGTTCCGGCAGCGAAGTGCCGATTCCGATAATAGTGAGTCCGATAAGCGATTCGCCGACACCGAACGCCTGCGCCATTACCATCGCGCCGTCAACAACCCACTCCCCGCCCAAAATTGTTCCCACAATACCGGCAAGTATAAGGCCAAACGCCAATGGGAACGCGACAACTTTAACAGGTCTTTCGTCTTCGACAGTATGGTTAGTTTTTTTGATGACTACAAAAAGCCACCAAAGAAAAAGACCTATTAGAGCGCTCCCTTCAAATCGCGAAATTTCGCCTTTACTGAAGAGAAACACAAAAAGAGCCGCTGCCGCGATCGCAGCCATATTCCATTTAAGGTCGCGCTGGACCCACTCCTGTTTGAAAGGAAGGGTAAAAAAAATCGCAGTAATGCCGAGAATAAAAAGGATATTAAAAGTATTGCTTCCAATAATGGTTCCGAGACCGATATCGCCCGCGCCGGTAATATGATCAACCAAGGTAATCGCGAACTCGGGAATTGAAGTACCGATGCCGACGATAACAAGTCCAATCACAAAACTTGAAATATTGAAAAATTTTGCGATAGATGAAGCGCCGTCCACTAAAAAGTTCGCCCCTTTAATGAGGATATAAAATCCGATGAAAAAGAGAAAAATGGTAAAAGCCATATTAAATAAATTTCTTTATTTCAATTAAACAAACTTGAAGATTCTCTTACGGAGAAACCATTTGCCGAATTCAACCGCTGAAATGTTGAGAATTCCAACGCCGGCGACTCCCAATAACCAAACGGGCGGAAGCGAAATCGTATTAAGAATCTGTTGGAGCCACGGAAAATATATTGCCGCGGCAATCAGCGTCAGCCCAATGCCAACGCCAACAGTTAGAGGTTTATTAGAAAAAGGGTTGTAGCTTAAAATGCTCTTCCCAAGACTGCGAAGCGAAAAAGTTAGAAAAAGCGTATAGCTTGCGAAAGAAGCAAAAATAAAAGTCCGCGTTAATTCTTCGGCGAATCCGATTTTAAGCAAAATAAGATATAAAATAAAAAGGAAAGCGCTGCTTAAAACGCCGATAATCAAGATAAAAAATTTCATCTCGCCATCAAATAGATTTTTGCGCAATTTATAAGGATGGTTTCCAGGGTCATCAATACCGTCTTCAAAAGCAAAGGCAATGGCGGGAAAACTATCGGAAAAAAGATTGATAAAAAGAATCTGAAGAGCGCTGATTGGTATAGTGACTCCGGCTAATAGCGCGCCTCCAATTAAAAATACTTCATCTAATGAATCGGAAAGAAGATAAATAATAACTTTGCGGATATTACGCAAAATTCTTCTTCCCTCTTTAATAGCGGCTACGATCGTCTCAAAATTATCGTCTAGAATAACTAAGTCAGCCGCGCTTTTGGCAACATCAGTGCCCGAACCGACGGCAATGCCTATATCGGCCGCATGAAGCGCCGGCGCGTCGTTTATGCCGTCGCCGGTTACCGCGACTACTTCTCCCCTTTCTTGAAAAAGTTTTGTAATCATTACTTTTTGTTCCGGCGTCACGCGCGCGTATACGGTCGCTTCATTAGAGCGCGCCTCAAGCTCTTCTTTGGTGAGATACATAAGATCATCTCCCGTAATTATCGCTCCTTTTCCATCAACCAAACCCAGCTCTCGCGCGATCACTTCGGCCGTTCCGCGATGATCTCCGGTCACAATAATAGTCTTAACGCCCGCCGCGGCAATTTCACCAATAGCTCGGGATACGTTGGGACGCAAAGGATCGCGAAAGGTTATCAAACCGTCAAAATTGAGATTATTAAAATCTTTTTGGCGCAAGATGTTTTCATGACCCGCGTTGACAAACCTGGAGGCCACTCCCAACACGCGTTCCCCCGCAAAGGCTCTTTCTTCAATTTCCGCGGTCACTTTTTCTTGTTCTTCGCGCGAAAGAACGGTAAAGCGCAAAATAATTTCGGGAGCCCCGAAAAGAATAAGATGAACGTGGGAATCGGTTTTAAAGATTGACGCGGAAAATTTATACTTTGAATCAAACGGCAAGCGATCAATGATTTTTGCCTCTTTCAAAATTTCCGAGAGTAATATGCCGTTTTTAGCGGCGCCTTTCACTAAAGAGATTTCAAGCGCGCGACCTGACATTAACCACTTTTCGGGAACGTCTTTGGGGTTCTCAATAACCACATCGGTATTAATCAGCGCGTAACTTAAAAGATTATTTTTATTTTCCGCGTTATTATTTTTATACGGCATTATGGAAGTAAGTTCCATTTTGGCTTGCGTAAGTGTTCCGGTTTTATCGGTAAGAATGATACTGGTTGACCCCAATGTCTCAACGGCTAAAAGTTTTTTAACGATTCCATTGCGGGTCGCGAGGCGCTGCACCCCTATAGCCATAATCACGGTAAGCGCTATCGGCAATCCTTCGGGTACGGCCGAAACCGCCACGGCGACGGAAATTATAAACATATCATAGATGTCTTTGCCAAAATAAATTCCAAGGCCAAAAAGCAGCAATGTGAAAATTAAAAGCGTTATTCCCACATATGCCGCGAAACGCCCGACGGAGCGTTGGAGAGGGGTTGATTTCCGATCTTTTTCCGCGATCAATCCGGCAATCTTCCCGAATTCAGTTTCATTTCCCGTGGCAGTAACCACAGCATCGGCAAAACCTTGCATTACCAAAGTACCGCTAAATACCATTGATTTTCTTTCACTTAGGGTTGTCGCGGGGGGTAAAGATGAAATATTTTTTTCTACCGGCAGGGATTCGCCGGTAAGAATTGATTCATCTATTTCCAAATTATTTATAAATAAAAGCCGCGCGTCGGCAGGAATGCGATCGCCTTGTGTAATACGAATAATGTCGCCCGGCACGAGTTCGGAAGCATCAATTCCGTGTTCCTCGTCATTACGGCGAACACGGGCACGAACACGAATATATGTTTTAAGAAGTTCAAGGACGGTTTCGGCTTTATTCTCCTGCCAAAAGCCGAAAATCGCATTTACTATGACCGCGGCAAAAATCACTCCCGTTTCCACCCATTCGCCTAAAAAGACAGTGACAATGCCGGCAATGACCAAAATAACAATAAGCAAGCTTTGGAATTGACGCAGGATAATTTTTATTTTGGAAGACCTTGAATATTCTTTAATAACATTTGGACCGAATATTTTAAGACGCGATGCGATTTCTTCGTTGTTCAGGCCGGAAAGAGAATTTTTAAGTACACCAAAAATCTCCTTGGCGTCCATAGACCAAAAAGGTTCTTTTATTATTTCCCAATTAATTGCCATATCTTTTAAAGATACTATAATTTTACTCGCGGTACTACACAGTGCGTTCCTCTGGAAAAATCGCCTGAAAAAGGCTATAATACTTGATACTGTCGGTTCTGGACTGAAACATAGTTACTATTGGAGGGTTGCGCCGAATGGTAAGGCACCAGTCTTGAAAACTGGGGCTCCGCAAGGGGCTTAGAGGTTCGAGTCCTCTACCCTCCGCCTTCGCCACGCAAAAGTGGGCTAAGAAATTTTTATGGAACAAAAAATTTATAAAATCAGGCCCGAAGTGATTAAAGACGGATCGGAGAAAAGATTGGAATGGCAGGCCGAAGAAACTCTTTCGGCGCCCCGTTCGCCGGAAATTTCTTTGGCGTTAACTATTATCGCTTTGGGACTTTTGTTTTTTGGAATAATTACCAAAAATTATCTATTTGTGGTAATTATAGTTCTTGTCGGATTTATTCTTTATATGCAAAGACAAAAAGGAATTCAAAGCTTATTTTTTGCCGTTGAAAAAGACGGCGTAGAGATAAACGGCAAACCATACCGCTATGACAGCTTCCAGTCTTTTTGGATTTTCGGCAAAGAACATGAACACGGCCAGGAATTGGCTTTGCGCAGTGAAAGACGCTTTTCGCCGCTTTTCCTTATTCCCATACCGCACAGTATTGACGCGAACAGATTAAGAGAACTTATGCTGGAACACCTCCCCGAAAAGGAGGAAAAAGAATCGCTGGTTGATTTGCTAAGAAAGGCTTACTTTTAAAATTGCGCCCGTAGCTCAATGGACAGAGTGTGGGTTTGCGGAACCCAAGATCGAGGTCCGATTCCTCGCGGGCGCGCATATTATGTTTCTCGAAATTCCAATAGAAAATATAAGAAGTATTGGGCTTGGCACAAGGAAAAAACTTGAAAAACTCAGAATAAAGACCGTCCGCGATCTTTTGTTCCATTTTCCCCACCGCTATGAAGATTTTTCCGCTATTTGCCAGATAGCCGATATTGCTATTGGCGCCTCCGTAACCGTTCAAGGAAAAATTCTTGACATAAAAAATATCCGGACTTGGAAAAAGAGAATGTATGTAACGGAAGCGATTGTCGAAGACAACTCCGGAGTCATAAAAGCCGTATGGTTCAACCAGCCGTATTTAGCAAAAAATATTAGGCGCGACACTCTCGTCAATTTGTCCGGAAAAGTAGTATTGGCTCAAAACGACGCCTGCTTCTCAAATCCAGCTTATGAAATAATCTACCAAAATACCTTTGCCAAAGAACCGCTTCACACTGGACGCCTAGTGCCAGTTTATCCGGAGACATTCGGTTTGTCCTCCCGATTTTTGCGTTTTATTATAAAACCGCTTCTCAAATTTACCGATAAAGTTCCCGATATCCTACCCGAAGCGATGAAAAAAGAATACCGCCTGCCGGCCATAAAATGGGCTCTGGATCAAATCCATTTTCCCGAAAATATTGAAAACGCGGAATTGGCGAAAAAAAGATTCGCATTTGACGAACTGTTTGTGCTCCAGCTTTTCATGGCGAGAAAACGCCTAATGATAACCAGACAAAAAGCCCCAAAAATAAATTTTTATCAAAATCTCGCCAAAGAATTTGTCGATTCTCTCCCCTATAAACTGACCGAAGACCAACGAAAATCGGCCTGGCAAATCATTCGTGACATGGAGCGGCCGGAACCGATGAATCGGCTCTTAGAGGGCGACGTGGGTTCGGGAAAAACTATAGTAGCCACCTTGGCCGCGTTTATGGCGGCAAAAAATCAAGCGCAAATCGCGTTTATGGCCCCGACCGAAATTCTAAGCCGCCAGCATTATGAAAAAATCTGGCCGATGCTGGATAACTTCGGCGTTAAAGTCGCCTTGCTGACTTCTTCAGAAGCGGGACTTTCGGGCAAACCTCTAACAAAAGCCGCGCTTTGCAAAAAAATAAAATCGAGCGAGGCGCCGATTGTCATCGGGACGCACGCTTTGATACAAAAAAACGTCGAATTCAAGAATTTGGCGCTGGTAGTCATAGACGAACAGCATCGCTTTGGAGTTGACCAGCGGGCGGCACTACAGAATAATGAATCAAGAATTAAGAATTATGAGAAGGGTAAAAAACCCATAATTCATGATTCAAAATTCATGATTCCACATCTTTTGAGCATGTCGGCAACGCCGATACCAAGAACTTTGGGACTTACGATTTGGGGCGATCTCGATTTATCGCGATTGACCCAGATGCCCAGAGGCCGCAAGCCGATAATCACTAAAATAGTGCCGCGTGCCGCGCGCGAAGAAACCCATGAATTTATAAGAAAAGAAATCAAAAACGGCAGACAAGCTTTTGTAATTTGCCCACTCATCAACGAGTCCGACGTTCTTGAAGTGAAATCGGCAAAACAGGAATACGAAAAACTTTATAAAATATTTCCGGAATTCAAAATCGGCCTCTTGCACGGCAAACTCAAACCAAAAGAAAAAGAGGCTGTGATGGCCGCTTTTGTCGGCAGGAAGCTACAGATTTTAGTTGCCACATCGGTGATAGAGGTCGGCATTGACGTCCCTAATGCCACGGCCATAGTAATAGAAGGCGCTGACAGGTTCGGCTTGGCTTCGCTTCACCAGTTCAGAGGTCGCGTGGGTCGGGGCGAACATCAATCCTATTGTTTCCTGTTCACCGACTCGTCATCAGCTAATACGGCAAAGCGGCTGAAAGCAGTTTCCACCGCTCAAAACGGTTTTGAGCTGGCGGAAAAAGATCTGGAAATCAGAGGACCAGGCGACTTCATCGGCGTTCGCCAATCGGGTTTGCCTGATTTGGCCATAGCTTCGCTATCAGATTTGGAATTGATAGAACAAACGCGGGAAAGCGCCAAAAAACTGCTAATTAAAGACGTGAACCTGAAAGATTATCCCCTGCTCGTCCAAAAACTTGTAGAGTTTAAAAAGCGAGTCCACTTCGAATAAAAGTTTACCTACCAATTACGAATTTTTGCGAATTACGAATATTCGTAATTCGATCTTATTCGTAATTCGTAGGATTGTCACGATGTTTAGGCGTTACCCAAAATCCCATATATTTTCCGAGCATCAGGCGGGTTTGAGCGTCAAGCGCGGGGATTGAACCGAAAAAGACTAGATTTATAGGAAATAATATCCACTGTAAAACCACCCAGATAAATCTAATCCGTCCGAATTGATTAGGTCTTGGCGGAAGAATCATTACGGAAATAACAGCTGACGAAACAAGGCCAATCATCGCTAATGTCATAATATAGCGCGTAATTCTCGGCAAGTTATAAGAAAGAAGGGTGCCGGAAAACTCACCCCGACCTATAAAAGTCGGCAGCCAGCCTAAGAAAAATATTATAAAAGAATTGGTGGCAAGCGAATGCGCGCCCTCAATCATTGAAAAACTAAGATACCATCTTTTATAGCGCGGTATTTTTTTGTTTTTATGGAAACCGAACAGAAAATAGGGATTGTTTTCCACGCCATAGGCCCAGCGCCTAATTTGCTTATATTGGTTTTTCATCGTATGCCAGAATGTCGACGCGACATTGGCGTCCATATAAACCGGAAAGAAAAGCGGCACCGTCCGCCAGTCGCCATCATAATACAAAAGGCATTGCCAAAAAATCCTTGAGTCCTCGGACACAACATTAGTCTGCCAAAAATCAATGTCTACAAGCGCTTTGAAGCTTATGGATTGCGAAGAAAAAGTGATTAGGCGCTCCGAACGCACCTGTTGAATCATCTGCCAAAAAGTGGTGGAAAAAGCGAAAATGCGCGCGAAAGCGGGCGCCTGCCAAATGTTATTCGTGAAAAGAGGAATCGGCTGGAATGAAGATCGGAGCGGGACGGGCGTTGTAAGATAATTCCAGGCCAGGCATCCGAAAAAATCTGACGGCACGACCGTGTCCACGTCAAAAACGGAAGTAATTATTTGACGGTAATCTAAACCTAATACATCGATAACATCTATTTTTACTTTACGCGCGGCCCAGTTTTCGTTAGAACCTTTTCCGGGGATTTCCCCCGCCATGCCGTCGGAATGCGCGGTCACCAAAAAGCGGAAAAAAATATGGCCGAATTCTTTTTCAATTTTATTAGCCACCTCTTGGGCGACCGCGCCGGCACGTTCCTCTGTCGCCAAAACGACTATAAATTTATCAAGCGGATAGTTGACATTGCGCAAAGCGGCAAAACTTTCGTGGACAACCTCAAAGGGCTCTTTGGACATCGGCAGAATAACTAGATGGTAAATATCTTGCCATTTAAAATCTTTTAAGTCTTCAGACTTTGCCTCAACTTGGCGAAGTTCCTGTAGCCAATCCTTTTTTAGATTGGCTCTCATCTTACCGAATGAAGCGCGCATATGAAGCGATAAATAGATTGCTTTGAAAAGCCAGTAAATATCAAAGGCGATAATAAAAATCGCGGCCCAAAACGGCGCAAGCCACGAAAATAAAATAATCGCGGCAATCGTCAGCCACGATAAGAGTCCTGAAAAAATTTCCAGAAACCGGTAAAATACCCTTCCCCGCTTGTCTTTAAGATCGCCGGCCGTTCCGATTTTTAAATAATACTTATCGGACATACAACAAACAACATACAACAAACAACATAAAAATAAAAATCCCCGAGACCTAATGGTTCGGGGTATTTCCTAAGGTTTGTTTTAAAAATTCCAGAGTTTCAGAGAACTCGGCAAAAGGATTGGAATAGCCAAAATCAATTTTCAGCACTTGATTAATGTTTTTGACAAGACATCTGGCTTCCTGCCAATCGATAGCGCCTAATACGATCTCACTAGAGAAATCGTGTGCGAGCCTAATAAATTCCCCCCGCAAAGCGGCGCGCCCTTTGGGCGCTTTACGGATAGCCTCTTCAATATCAGCGGGTGTTACGATGCGGCAGATAAACGGCTTTTCTTTATCTTGAGCGCAAATCCGACTCCACAAACTTTCTTTGGGAGAAGGGTCTAAAGAATGATAACTGAAATTCTTAACGAGAATTCTGGGATCGCCAAGCGAGCGATTATGCCGGGCCGCGTTTTCTTTAATCAGATACAATTTAGTCGCCCAGTCCAAAACTCCGACGAGCCCCTTGAAATTTTCTTTTTGGGTCAAGTCCTGGGAAAGAAGATCCAAAACCCAGGCCCATAATTCAAGCCCGCGACGTTCTTCATCGCTCTGCGGCGAAAGTCTTTGGGCTTGTTCCAAATACATCCGCTGTATCGCTATGGAGGAAACCGAGTCGCCATTCACAAGCGGCAGATTGAGTTTACAGTTCAAATCTTCATTCAACGCGGAGACGCTGATCGGACTGGCTAGCGCAAAGCCCTCAGGCAAGCGCCAGCCTTCTTCAAGAAGCCGCAAGCACAAATGGGTTGTCAAAAACTTTAAATAAATCGGCAATTCCAGCATATTAGCTTCGGTTGAAGCAATCTGAACGCGCCCAAAATTATTTTCGTCAGTATGCGCTTCCGATCGGTTAATGATAAAAGGTTTTAGGGCGCCCGTTGAACCGCCAAAAACTTTTCCCAAAAATGAAACGCGGCTTGAAAGCACGTATTTGGAATCGGAACCGTCAAACTTGATATGCCCGGCTCCCGTGTAAACGGTACGGCTTACTAAATGCGGAATCAAATCGTTTATGGGCTGATCTTCGCGAGAAACAAAGGGTGAAATACTTGACGATACCAGGTAATTTTCATGCAATCCCCACGAAGTTTCGCCATTCAAAACATCGATAGCTTTAAGCCCCGGGGCATAGCAAACATTATTTTTTATAATGTTTAATTTCACTTTATCGCGCGCCGATAAAGCGAGGTTTCTTAATATAATTTCAGCGGCTTTATCATGAGCCACTACCTCACTGGCGCTTTGGCACTCCGGAGTAGCATATTCCGGGTGATCGCCGGTATCAGTGTAGAGCTTCGCTCCGTTTTCAAGCCAATAATAATAAATTCTTTCGAGTTCCGCGCAGGGTATTTCGCCAAAATTATCAATAATTCCGTTAAAAACGACTAATTTAATGCCGCAGTCTTGAAGATGCGATAGCAAATAAGACGATGGATGATCGGTGGCGCCGACTTTGGATTCGGCAACAAACAAACCCAGCTCTAACTCCTCGCCCATCAGCCTACGTTCCATTGGCATATTTCTCGCGAAAACGTTCCAACGAGTTTGACTTTTTCAAAAAGGGATTTTTAATGCCAAAATCAACACATCCCCGATTATTATTCTTGCCGGTATAAAACCAGGCATTTCCCCAATCCATGCGCGTGACAGAAAGCTCGAATTCCGGAGATTCGGCTTTAATTTTTTTGGATAATTTCAGAAAATCCGAGCGAAGTCGCGCCCTGGAATCCGGAGGGGTATTTATGGCGCGTTTAATGTCTTCGGGTCTGACAAATCTTTTGATGAAAGGCTCAATCCTGTCCTTGGCCTCAAGCGCCAGCCATACGCTTTCTCCCGGCGCCCCTCCCAAAAGATGATAACAGGCGTCCAAGGCCGCGACTTTCTGTGAATCGAGCGCCAGATTATTCTTCCTCATCAGCTGTTTTATTAGCCAGAGCTTAGTGGCCCAGTCCAAAACTCCGAAAAGACGGAATAAATTTTCATCTTGTTCCAAATCACAATCCAAAAGCCCTAAAATCCATTCCCAGTCCCGAAGCGCCATTTGCTCTTCAGCGTTCAATGGTGCGAGGCGTTTAGCGCGTTCAAGATAATAGCGCTGGAATTCTAACGCTCTGTAGTAATGGTAGGAACGGGTCGGAATAGTGGCCTTAAGCAGAATATCTTCACCGATCTTTTTGAAAACATCCGTGGAATTCTGACCGAGATATCTTGCTTTACTGATACCAAGACCTTCTTCCGCCATTCTCAAACAAAAGTGCGTAGTCATAAACCGCAACCACACAGGAAATTCAAGCATGTTTGATTCCGATGAGCTGACCTGTATTCGCCACCAACGATCATGGTCAATATCGGACGCTTCGCTGTGCGCGCGCACGAAAAAGGCTTGCTTGGCGTGGCCGCCGTCTTTAATATTTCCGACTTGAGTCAGATGATAGGGACGGCCCGAAAGCACAAACCTTTCCAGCAGAGGCTGGATATGGCCTGCGCCACTGAAAATCTGACGACTTACGAGCATTGGAGGGAGATTCTCCTCCAGTAAACGAATTTTCGCTTTTTTGGCAACAAGATAATTTTCATGAGAACCCCAAGAAACCTCCTCGGATCTTTCGGAAGTATGCTCATCAATTTTCGGCGCGGCAAAATTGCTTTTTAAAAGTCTAATCTTCCCCCTAGCCTCCGGATGCTTTTGCAAATAAATGTCATAAGCGGCTTTAAGCAGTTCGTCTCCCGCCCTTTCGTGGCAAATTAAATTATAAACATTCTCGCACTCGGCCGTGGCATATTCCGGATGCGATTGATCGCGATAAATTCTCGCGCCGTTTTCAAGCCAGCACTCTACAATGTAGTTGTCGGTATTCTGACCGAAAAGATCAATGGGTAGTTTCTGGAGACAGCCCAAAAGTTCTTGGATAGCTAGCCAGTCGAATTCTTCGTCCGTCACAAGGGCATATTCAGTTTCCAAGCCAAACAGCCGCTTCTGCATGTCCAATCCTTGATTTTAAATTATCAAAGAGCGCCCCAAAGATAACATAAAAAATCAAAAATCAAAATGCAAAATTTATGTATAAAAAAATCCGAGTAAATACTCGGTTATTTTTTATATTTTATCTATTATTGTCCGCCGCGCTGGACATAGGACTTCATGAATTCCTCGGCGTTTTCTTCCAAGACATCGTCGATCTCGTCGACAAGCGCGTCAAGCGCTTTATCGCGCTCCTTTTCTTTAGCACTCTGCTCGACGGTCTTCTTGACCGTCTTGGCCTCCTCCGGCTCAACCTCTTCATTCTTGCCCTTCTTAACCCGCTTCTGCTCCGCCATGGTCCGATCCTCCTACCCTAGTTTCGTCATGTTTTCTTTTAACGGTTTCCAGAAGTTCAACAATAATCTTTTCTTTTTTGGTGATGTCAAGGGATTCAACGCTATAAACGAAAGGGTCTAATAGATCAATGGGGGTGGTTGACTGGAATTCGAACTCGGAGAACCTCTCCGATTTAAAACCGATAAAGTCCCATCTCACGCTGAATTTTACATCTAAAGCGGTAAAAATGTCAAACAAATGCCGCCGAAGCCTCGCGCGGGTATTTTGGGGCGGTATCAAGATAGCATTTTCGATATCCCTATCGTAAATCAGTCGCTCGACTAAACCTCTATTTTTAAGACGGTTGTAAATGCCATTTTGCAGATCTGGATTGTGATACTCCAAATCAAGAGTAGCGATCCGTTCATGCTCAATCGGCAGGGATTTCTTTTTGCAATATTTTTTGAAAAACTGAAGTTTTATCTTCCAGTCAAGCAAGCGACCGGCCTTGGGGTCGTCGGTTTCAAGACACCGCAGCGCTTCCAGCCAAAGTTCGGAAAGCCGCGCTTTTTCTTCCGGGAAACCGAGCGTCTTAACATATTCCTTCCATCGCTTGGCAAATAACTTCTGTATGTCTATTGCGCCGTAGATATCGCCGTTCGTTAACCGGATCGGGATGCTCCGGCAAGTTAGATCGCGCGAGATGGCCCTAAATAAAGAAGCGTTATAATCCGGATCTTCGCCCAAAAGTGTTTCATCCCAACATTTGTTTTCGATCATCTCGAGTACCGCAGAGGTCGTGCCGAATTTCAAAAAAGTGCTGACCTCTGCCATATTGGCGTCGCCGCTGTCTATATGGAGCCGACCGAATCGGTGGGGATCGGCGAGCGCTTCGTTGGCGCGGCCCGCGTTAATGATGCCACGTGTTTCGTCAACGGTAGTCGACCTGCCGAAGTTAAGATGCGTATGCAATGCGCGAGGCGAAACGCAATAAATAATCTCGCTTTGACCGTTTTTGCGGGCCAAGCGCTTGAGACCACCGCCGCCGCTTAAAATCTGGCGGGTCTCCATAAAAAGCAAAAGGTGTCGGAGACTTAACTGCTCATAACCAGGAAACGAACTTGGGTTGATCGTTTTCTGGTACGCCGTTTGGATTTCCGATATTAATTCCGATTCGACGCAATAATTTTCATGGCATCCCCTTGTATTACCCGCGGTCAAAACGATACGGTCTTCAATTGAAAAAATAGATTGAAAATCGGAATTCTTTTTGTGGAAAACCACATCGGTATTGAATTTGGTCTTAATCGCGGCAGTAAGCCGAAGCGCTGTAAGCTCGGTCGCCTTATCCTGCGCTACAATATCCCGCAAGGTGAGACACTCCGGCGTGTTTATCTCAACGTGCTGACCGCTGGGTTCAAGCCTAATTTGGCCGCCGTTTCCCATAAAAAACCCGTCCTGTACATGTTGAAGTGGATGTTCGGGCTCAACAATCTGCTTGAAGATCTGGCGCATAAATTCATCATCCGCCTCCCGATAAACATACTTACCTTCAGAATCTTTTACTCTTAAAACTTTGGAATACTCAATTTCTTCTCCTACTATCCTCCGGTCCACGCAAAACTCCTCCGGTTGGCGGATTAAAATTTCAAAGAACAAACCAAAGATAACACAAGATTAAATCCGAAGCACGAAATCCGAAACACGAAACAATACCTAAATTATAAATTCAAAAACTTAAACCGGTTTAGAATTTTTAATTTTAATTATTTGAATTTGTTTCGAATTTCGATATTCGAATTTCGAATTTAAAAATCCGACTTCAAGTCGGATTTTAGAAGGGGCTTCTCTTGTTCAAGAATTTCTCAAGATAATCCCAGGAAAAGGCTTCAAACGACAAATGTCTGAAAAACATGTCTTGGACTTGCCGGCGGGTTCCCTTAAGAGGCTCCAGCTCAACGATCACCGGAATCTGAAAAATATCGTCTTTTTTGAGAAGGAAAGAGACCATCTCCCAGCTGACGTCAAGAAGATGCGGAAGATAATGCTTGATAAACTGTGAGCGCGCCCAGGCGCGGGTGTCTTCGGGGGCGTTCTCTCGGAATTTCTGAATCTCGGCGTCAGTAACAATGCGCTCCACCAATCCGGCGCGCAAGGCTTTGTTGTAATAACCGTCGGGACCGAGGTCGTGGTAAAGACCGTCAATGTTTTTGATTTTGCCGTCATGCCAGGAAAGCTCCTGACCCTTTTCGGCGCGTCGGGCAATAACCCGTTCACAGATATTTTTCTTGATCCGCCAGTCTAAAACACGGTCGAGTTGAGGATTATCTTCTTCCAGCCAATTGAGAACCTGTCCCCATTTCCAGAGAACGTCATGAATCCAGCGGGGATAATAACGGCGCGCTTCGTAAAATCTTTTGGCGCAATCGTGCCAGACTTTTTGTATTTTTATCGGTGAAACCGATTCGGTCTCAATGCCGTCAGCGTCAAGAACGTTGGCTTCAAGAAACAGAGGGATTTTGCAAGTCAGATCGCGCGAAACCGCCCACAGATCACTTATCGGATGTTTGAGAATATATTTGGTGTAATCATCGTCCGCAATCTTGTTGTAAAAATGGGCCTGCATCATGTTCAAAACCAGCGCCTGAACGCCCATTTTCAGATAAATCGCCCATTCCGACATATTCGAATCGTGAAGAATGACGTGCAGGCGGCCCCATTTTTCGTCATCCGCCAGAGCTTCGCCGCGGAAATTAATGATCGGCCTATCCGCCATCGTATCCATTCCGAACATCTGGAAAAAGTGATCGGCGCGCTGGGAAATCTGGAATTCGCAGGGTTCCTGACCGCGCTCCGAGCCGACTTTGCCGGCACCGGTATAAATGATGCTTGTCACGAGAAAACTAGCCCATGACTTGCTCCAGACATTACCTTTGTAGATTTCCTCGAAAAATCTTCGGCCCAGCAGAAAATTGGTATGGCAGGCGTAGCTGTTGCCTTTCCGGTCGGTGTTATCCTTAAGCAAACGGACTCGCCTGCCGCTGAACTCTTCAATCTCCGGCTTAACCTGCATAATCCAGGATTCCATCGCTTTTTCAAGTGAAATTACGTCCCTTGGTTCGCGGCATTCGGCTATTGAATACTCAAGGTGACCGCAGTCAATATACAAGCGCGATGAGTTCGGCAGAAAAACGCCGACCTCGCCAAAAAAGAAATCTTTCGCCGAAAGCCCTTTTTCAGAAATTTTTTCTTTAATTGCGTCGGGCAGTCCGCTTACACTTTCTTCGACGGCCGCCTTGGCCATAAGCTTAGCGCGCGCAATGTCGAAATGGTTGAGAGCCGAGCGCAACCACGGCGTTTCCGGATCGCGGCTGAAGGCGTTTGCCGCTTCGGCAACCCTTCTCAAGAAAAACGGATACATTGCTTCCGGACAATAATAAATGCGGCGCGATTTTTGCAAGTCAAACTCTTTGACGATATGAAAACCCAATTCGGTTTCACTGCCAAAAAGCATCGGCAGATTCCCATCCCAGTCGTAATAACGACCCATCTTTTTCTTAAAGAGTACAGTTTTGATAATACCGCTGTCATCGTCATCTTCTTCCCGCGCGTCCCTTAAAATATAGGGATAAATCAATTCTTCCTCGCGGTCTTCGGTAAAAATGTCATTTTCCCAATCGTCACTGATCTTGGGCTTTTCGTTCATCGCTCGTCCGAGTTTATTTTAAAGAACTGTATTGGATTTAGCTTAGCGATTTTTACCGGCATTTGTCAAAACCAAAATAAAAACCCGCATTCGTTTACGAATGCGGGGACTGTAAAATTTTACAGATAGTGTCCGGGAGTCTGAGTCTCAACCTTTCGCTCCTTAGATTTTTCTTCGACTCTTCGCTTGCGCTCTTCGGCCAAGGGTTTAACGTGAACAATCTGCTCGCGAATACCGACGATACTGGCCCACTCTTCAGGATTGGAAACGCTGGGCAATTTCTCTTGAGAGGCGAATTCCTCTTCCAGGGCTTCCATCAAATGGCCAAGTTTCAAACCCTTTTCTTCCTTTTTTAGGCCGCTTTCGATGTAGCGCCCGAAACCCAGCATCTTAGCTTTGTTAATGATGGTTTCAATGATGGCACCGGAAATAAAATCGGTCGCGTAAAGAACTTGCTTGTGACCGTTCCTGAACGTCAGTTCAAGAAGCTGGTTGAGCTCCTTGCCCGGATCAAAGAGCCGGTCAAGGGCTGTATCCGCCAAATAATCCAGAATCTTTTCGGGATCGCGCGCCAATTTGTACTTCTTAATACTGCCGTCGTCATTGCGGCGGGGCTTTCCGTCCTTGCTCCTCGGAATATAATTATCGCCTTCATAATTGGCGGGATCGAAATACTGCGGATGAAAGATGGTCTTCCCTGTCAGATAAATCCTGAAAATTTGGCGCGCTTCAACTTTATTCGGACGACCGATTTCAATTTTGTGGTCGAAACGTCCCGGACGGATTACGGCCGGATCTATTCTGTCATGACGGTTGGTAGCGCCGATGACGATAATATTCTTGAAACCCTCAACGCCGTCCATTTCGGTCGTGAACTGCGGTACAATGGTGCCGGCGGTATCGCATGAAATCTGGCTGCCACGGACCGGAAACAGGGCGTCCATCTCGTCAAAAAACACGATAACCGGCACATCCTCGGTGGCTAATTCTTTGGCGCGGGCAAAAACCTCGCGAATGAACCGTTCGGTCTCGCCGACAAACTTGTTCAACAGTTCCGGGCCCTTAATGTTCATGAAATGGCTTCGCCCACCGGCCTTTTGGCCGAGAGCGTTAGCCACGGCTTTGGCAATTAAAGTCTTGCCGCAGCCCGGAGGGCCGAAAAACAAAATGCCCTTCGGCGCTTTAAGTCCGTGCTCTATGAACTCTTTAGAATACAAATAAGGCCATTCAATGAGTTCACGGATAAGCTTAATTTCACGGTCAAGGCCGCCAACCTGTTCGTAGGTAGCGGTCGGAGACTCGGCCAAGAACAGATGCTCGACTTCTTTTGACTTAGGCAGAATGTCAATGGCGATCTGGCCGGAAATCAGCAGAGGGTCGCCTTCGCGGATCTTTTTGTCCCAAAGCCATTGGGCCAGAATCACATCGCGCATTTCATCAGCATGCGTTGAAACGCGCGCGACATGAAGGTCACCGCGAAGTGACACAACTTTGCCTTCTTCGCCCTCGGTTGGCGACTCGGCATCAACTTCAACAATGTTGAGCGAGTCATTGAGCGCTACCTTATCGCCCACCTTGAGACTGCCGGCACTAATAGCCGGATACAAATTGACCTTAAGTTCGCGTCCCCCGATAAAAACGACAACTGTCCCATCATTATTAACGCGCCTGACGCGGCCGTAACTTTGCGGGGGAGCCAACAATTTGTCCACTTCCTCGCGCAAAGCGGCAATTTGGTCCTTGGCGGCGTGCAGAAGATCTTTGAGCTTCTTGATTTCAACCGGGGTGGCATCTTCGCTTTCGGCAAGACGTAAATCCAATAATTCCTTTACCCTGGCCTCAAGCTCTTTGATTTGTGACTCGAGCTCATTACGGGTTTTCCGTTCAGGCATGACCGGCCTCCGTTCTTTACAGCAGAAATCATATTTTTAAAGTGCGGGATAATTTCCATAATATAAAAAAGATTTCGGTTTTTGTCAAAGCCGAAAAAATAACAAATCTCCTATCTCCTTTGTGCCATTACTGTGATATATCACAGTAATGGCACACAAATAGGCATCGTTAAATATCATTATGAAACTCCACGGGCTTACGCCCGTGATATCTCTTGATACGCCCTTCGGGCGCCGCAAGAGATACCTTCCGTCGCGCGGCTATTCAGCCGCTTTATAGCGACGGGGAGTTGCTTAAGACCCCTCCGCCTTTCGCTCCGGGGCTTGGCTTCATCCATGGCCTTACGGCCATGGTTTTCGCCTCAGGTCTTATAAAAAATTAAACCCCCGATTTGGGGTTTATCTAAAACGAGACTTAATTAATTCTTTAACCCGACGCCAGATATAAGGAATAGCCTTGTAGGCGGGGCCGACCGGCATGTAAACCGCCACCCGATAACCGTGGGCTTTGTAAAACCGCTTAAGATCGTCCCGACGGCCGTAAAGCATTTGGATTTCAAAACTGTCCCTTTGGATGGTTTTTATGTCAGTTACAAACTCAATAATGGTCCTTAACAAATGTTCGTCACGCACCGTGGCAATTGCCGGATCTCTGGCGCAAAGCACAAGGTGCTGGGAACAGTTACGCATCTGATCTTCAACCTGTGCGGGCGTCAGATCGCCTTCAGCGTAAGCGCCTTTGACCAAACGAATTTTCCTGTTCTGCCTCAAAAGCTTCTCGATGTCTTTTTCGCTGGAACCGTAAAAATAAACCTGGACGGCCTGACGCGCGTCGTATTCGCCGGGGATTTCCAGGAAAACGCCGAGTGTGTCATGTTTGTACCGCGCGTTTTCAATATCAATTTCAACCTGAATTCTCGGATTGTGAGTATTGGCCCTCCGTAGGATCGCAATAAGATTTTGATGATAGAGGTCTCTGGAAAAAGCGA